>BNJT01000292.1_pt1 | contig 225762 bp, 379 predicted proteins | sample 8540491 | NCBI WGS metagenome assembly BNJT01 (sample SAMD00202455, study PRJDB9452) | human saliva metagenome | host: Homo sapiens | reverse complement strand
GGCTTTGGCGCAACAGAGTAGTTGTACTATTATGTAGAAGAAAGTGCGGTTAAAGATTTAAATTCTTTTTAACCGCATTTTAATATTTAAGGAATAAATGATGAAAATTTTTTACATCTCAAAAAGGAATTCTTGCTCAGCTTAAACAAGGAAAGTTTAAGTTAGAAAAAGATATACAAAAATTTATTTGAGCATAATTTATCTCTGTTGACTGGATATATTTTCATTCGATCTGAATTTTCTATTAAAAATTCACGTATAGATACCTTGGCATTTGATCCTGAAGCTAAAGCGTTTTGTGATAATTGAATATAAAAAGACAGCAAAAACTCTAGTGTGGTGAGATCAGGGATTTCTTTATCTTAATTTAATGCTTGAATATAAAGCTGATTTTCTGATTGAGTATAATGAAACTCAAAAGTAAGCCATTAAAAAGAAGTGATATAGATTGGTCTCAATCTAAAAGTGATTTTTGTTTCTCCATCATTTAATGATTTCCAGATCCAAGCAAATAAATTTTTAAAGATTTACCAATTGAATTATGGGAAGTAAATTGCTTTGATAATGAAATTATAACTGTAAATCTTATCAATAAATCTAAATCAGCGCCCAATATTAAGACAGTCACAACTGAAGAAACAAAAAGAACTTTCTACACTAAAAAGAAATTAAAGTTTACCAAGAAGATGATCATTTGAATGATAAACCTGATTTTTATACAAGAATTATATAGAAACCTACAAACAGGCAATTTTAAATTTAGAACCTAATATTGAGGTTGTACCTAGAAAAACGCTATATCGCATTTTAAAAAAGATAAAAATATTGTGGATATCGGAATTCAGAAAAAGGCTTTAAAAACTATGGATTAATCTTCCTTATGGTGAATTAGATGATCCGAAGAAACTAGCTAAGAATGTAGAAGATACAGGCCATTGGGGAAATGGTGATTATGAGATTTCTACTGATAGTACTCAATATCTTGAATATATAATGAGTTTTAATTAAACAAGCTGTTAAGGATTAAAATTATGCACAACCTTATTTTTAGCCATTCTATGTAGTATTGCCGTATCGGTATTACTCAAAGTTGCGCGCAAGAAAAATATCATTATTGAACAAGCAATTGCGTTTAACTATATTGTCGCCATTTCATTAAGCTATTTCTTACTCAAACCTGATTTTAAAGGTTAGAATTTACTGAATATTTAGCGCAAAGTGATAGCACACCTATTTTTCTCGGCGTTAGAGATTTTTATTACCAACCGTATTTATCATTATGTCTAAAAGCCGTTGAATTTTGCGGGTATCGTGCGTTCAGATGCAGCACAACGCCTATCGTTATTTCTACCGATTGTTGCGTCTTTTATTATCTTCCATGAAACATTAAGCCAGCCAAAAATTCGTTGGCATTATTTTGGCATTCATTGGTTTATTCTGTATTTTGAACAAATCGAATGAACAAAGTGCGGTCACTTTTAAAGGTATTTTAGGCTTAATCGGTGTTTGGTTTGGTTATGGCACCATTGATATTTTATTTAAACAAGTGGCCAAAAGCGGGGGAGCATTCCCAACCACATTATTCATCGCTTTCTCATTAGCCGCTTGTGTCATGTTCCTATATTTATTCCTAAAACGCACTCAATGGACTGTGCCAAGCTTTATTGGTGGAATTATTTTAGGTGTATTGAATTTCTTCAACATCCTGTTTTACATTAAAGCCCACCAAAGTTTCGGACAAAACTCCAACCTTAGTTTTTGCGGGAATGAATATTGGTGTGATTTGTTTAGGTACCATCACCGGCGCATTTTTCTTTAAAGAAAAAATCAGCAAAATCAACTGGTTTGGTGTTCTTATCAGCCTTTCAGCAATTTTCTGTTTATATTATTTAGATAAAATTTTGGCTTAATTATGGCAAACGATTTTAGTTTTTTTATCTACGATTACGAAAGTTTTGGTATCAATCCGGCAAGTGATCGTCCAGCTCAATTTGCTGGTATTCGTACCGATGCAGATTTCAATATCATTGGTGAGCCTATTATGTTGTATTGCAAGCAAACCAATGATTATTTGCCCGCCCCGGAAGCCGTAATGGTCACAGGAATCACGCCACAAGAATGTAATGAAAAGGGGATTCCTGAACCTGAATTTGCCGCAAAAATTCTAGCTGAGTTTTCACAACCTAATACTTGTGTGATGGGTTACAACAACATTCGTTATGACGATGAAATGACTCGTTATACCTTTTACCGTAACTTCATCGATCCCTATGAATATAGCTGGAAAAATGGTAATTCTCGTTGGGATTTACTGGATTTAGTGCGCGCCTGTTATGCTTTGCGTCCAGAGGGAATTAATTGGGCTTATGACGATGATGGTATGCCAAGCTTTCGCTTAGAAAAACTCACTAAAGCAAATGGTATTGAGCATGAAAATGCCCATGATGCGATGGCGGATGTGTATGCAACCATCGCTATGGCTAAATTAATCAAAGAAAAGCAGCCTAAATTATTTCAATTCTTCTTTGAGCATAGAGGTAAAAAGGAAATTGAGAAACTGATTGATACCGCGGAAATGACACCATTAGTGCACGTTTCGGGCATGCTAGGGAATTATCGTGGCAATTGTACTTGGGTGGCACCATTAGCATGGCATCCAACTAATCAAAATGCTGTAATCGTCTGTGATTTATCAGGTGATATTGATAATTTACTCAGTAAAAGTGCGGTTGATTTGCGACAAGATTTATATACCAAGAAAAGCGAGCTAGAAGAAAGGGGAGTTTCATCAGTTCCATTGAAATTGGTTCATATTAATAAATGCCCAATTTTGGCTCCTGCAAAAACGTTACTGCCAGAAAATGCAGCTCGTTTAGGGATAGACAGACAACAATGCTTAGATAATTTAGCAAAATTGCGTCAATCCTTAGATATTCGCGAGAAAGTTATTGAAATCTTCTCAGAAGAACGCGAATTTGAGCCGAGTGATAATGTAGAAACGGAGCTTTATAACGGTTTCTTTAGCAATGCCGATAAAAACAACATGGCTATTTTACGTGATTTACCACCTGAAAAATTAGCTGAGCATGGTTTAGCATTTGAAGATAAACGAATTCCTGAATTGTTATTCCATTATCGTGCAAGACATTTCTACAAAACCCTAAATCGTGCAGAGCAAATCAAATGGCAAAAAAATATCGCCAACGTAAATTAGAACAAAGTGCGGTTAAATTTGAAGAAAGTTTACAGCAGTTAGCAGAGGAATATTCAGATAATCCAAACAAACTTAATTTACTGCAACAGGTTTATGAATACGGAGCAAAACTGTTATCTTAATCTTATACATATCGTGACATAGTCACACAAATGCCATTCATCAAAACGTAAATCCTAATCCCTGAGATTTACGTTTTTCTTTTTAAATCTGATGGTATTCACTCATAAAATAACGCAGAATTCACGTAGCGTTGTCATTATTTGATACATATAAACTTCTTTATTTTTTTCCTTACATAAGAACTTTTAGAGTGTATAAATCATTATTTAATCTTATTGAAAAGGTGTTATGGAGCTAGATTCTGCATCGTTTGAGTGGTGTTTGAAACCTGTGCATAACTCTGTGATCTTATTAATACGTAGCTCTTCACTAACCTTGTAATTGATTTCGCATAATGATTTTCGGATTATGTTACAATTTGCAGTGCGGTATAATGGCGCAGCACCGCACAAAAATTTACACATAATCCGCCATTATGCGAAATTTTAAGTTATTGAATTTATGTCAAATATTACCATTCAGCATATCACTCCAAGACATTTTTATGAGGCAGTGAAACTTCTCAAAACAAACTGAGCATAATATAAGATTTAGCTATGATACGGTTGAAATTCGTTTTGTTTTTGATAGATTGGAAACTGCAGAGCAAACTCAAGCAAGATTTGAGAAAATGGAACATTTAGGGGAGTTTTTAAAGGAACTGACAAATTCATCAGTTCCTATTGATTTAGACGAGTTTATTAAAAATTATCGTTATCAGCCTAGAAATAAGTTTTTAATACTCGGTAACACAAAAACCTGAGTTTTCTTGATGAGATCTCTAAAGCATCTTTTGGAAAAGTTTCCTCATTTGATTTATTTTGATCAAACCATTTACATACTACCTGTTCATTGTCTCTAACTAAGACTACTGTCATTAAAGGGCTGCCTGATTTGAGTTGAACTACTGTTCCTACTTTAATTTCTTCCATTTTTCCTCCTATGGATATATATAGAGTAGCTATTTTATTCCAATTTTGGTTCCGATATATATGATAGCCAAAAATTAGTATTATACCTGTTATTAAACTCATACTATTTCCTTGGTTAATTTAGGGTTTGAAAAGAGTACAGAAGTTCAGGGAGTTCTGTAACACCCGAACTTTACCTGCAATATTCTGCGGTATTTATTGGTTTTGTTTTTTTCGTTGTGTTCAATATATGCGGCTGCATCTTTCGCAAAATGATCAACTAAAAACATTCATTACTTCAGTCCATTTTACTGGTCGTCCAATTTTCATGCCTACTTCCATGGCTAAGCGTTCGACTTTAATTTTTCTTGTCTAATTTGATGTTAAAGCTAGCTGTAGTTTTCATGTTGGATTCTCTCTTTTCTGCATCTGTATAGATGTCGTTACACTAAATATTTTAATATTTTAATATTTTAATATTTGTAGTATAAACTTTTTACCTAATATTCATTTTTACCTATTTACCTTTTAAAGATTGAAAGTGATATAAATACCTAAAAATACTTTTTAGGTAAATAGGTAACGAAAAGTGTCTTTATTTATTGACTGGTTAGAAATAGAGCAGGACTTTGGGGTAGAAATCCCTGAAGATGTTTTTGCTTTCTATTTATGGTCAATATTTAATGGTTGTTACTGAAGGCGGTGAAATTAAAAAAGTAGAGTAACAGGAAAGTATCATCATAAAAGGCAGTTATTGTGATGAGGTTAGCATTAAAATTTCAGGGTTCTGTTATTCGTATGGCAGGAAATCCAAGTAGATGGGGTCGAGTAGAAAAATGTTTTTGGTTTTGATACTGTAGATAGTTGCGTTTCCTGTTTCAATTCAATTCTTTCCTCTCTTAAATTACCAATCTTTACTCGTTGCACTGAAATTTTTATCGCCAAGGCGAGGATGGCTCTAAGGTTTCAAAAATTTTCTAATGGCGCAATTATTAAACGTTTAGATATTACCACTAATAAAGCTGTTGGTAAGGGTAATGAGCGTACATTTCTAAAAAGCCTTATCACAGATGCGTTATAGAAATTCTATTGGCAGACTTCATACAAATGGTTTGTACCACGGATTGGCTTAGTGAAAAAGGAAATGCCAATTTAATTTATCCAAGTTGTTATATAAAAACACGAAGAAATGAGAGTTCATTCTTATGACAAGATTAAGCGTAAATTTGGTGAAGAATCAAAAGAGTTTATATATTACAGAAGTGTTTATGAGTATTGCAGAGAAAATGGAGTAGTCCGTTTTGAGCAAAAATTAAAATCAAGATATTTGCAGCGTGAAAATTTATGTTATTGGGGGAATTAGTGATTTTTTTCAGTATTAGAAAACTTACAGAAGGAATTTACTGACATGTATAAAAAGCTAAATGTAAGTCAATATGATTTAGAAACCATTGCTGAACAATTAGTTTCTCAAGGGATTGTTGATACATTGAGAAAAAGCAACAACTTCAGCATATTACGCAATGTTATGGGCTAGTGGCAAAGAGTTAGGCCTAAAAATCTCGTCAATATGAAACTCATAGAGCAAGATTAAGAAAAAAATAGGTATTGATATTGCTAATCCTTGCGATGTTGAGAAATTCCAAGCAGTTAGAGTTATCGCCTGTGAAAATATTATGGTTCGTCCATTTAAAGCCCCTGATTTTTATCAATTTCAAGTAACGCTCCTCAGTTACGTTTTGTTGTTTAATAAATAAGTCTTTTTCATCATTAATTAGGAGAAATCAATTATGCGTACCGGATTTTTATATTGTAGGTATCTTAAAAGGTTATAAATCTTCATCTTTCACTAATAGAGAGACTGGAAGTAAAAGATCGTCATAACATGGGGGTTCAATTACAAAGAGCCTGATGGTTATGGCGGCTATAACACGTCAATTCAAGAAATCAAGATTGATGATCGTTCTATGAATGATGTGTTAAGAAATACGATTAATCGCTTAAAGGATAAAACGGTAATGGTGCTTGTTTATCCTCGTGAATGGGCTATGGAAAATGGCCGTAAAAGGTATCACTTACAATTTTGATGAAAGTTCAATCATAGAAGAATTGAAATAATGCGTGAATTTATAGAAATGGTAGGAGCGAGTTTTATTGGTTGTAGTCTTGCTCTAACAATTTTTATTTATTGGTATTTCATTTATGAGTAATGAAATCGAGATTACAACGAAGTTATGTCAATCTCAATCAGGCATTAGTTGTAATGACGTAGTTTTGAAAATACCACAGACAGAGGCCGTCAAACTTCAATCTGTGGCATTTTTCAGGTAATGAAAAATCAAAACTTTTCGGCACAGGATTTTATTCATCATGTCGATAGTTTTGGCTTTTCATTTGGTCTGGTGCTTATTTTTATTTGATAACTAAATCTGTTGGTTCAGTTTTAGCTATTCTGAGATAAAGCATCTCATTTTAACTCAGTACAAGGAGTTTATTATGGCAAATCTTAAAAATATCTTGTTTCAGCAGTTGTTTTGGGTTCTTCATTAAGTGCTTTTTGCTCAAGGTGAAAGCAGCTCAAAAGGTACAAATTGATGTAAATAGTATGCTTGGGCAAGTGGACTTTTCTACTGTAGTAGCAGGTATTCTTGCTGCCGGTGGGGTTCTTCTTGGTCCTCGAATTGCGAAAAATGGGTATTCGATTTATTTTTAGGTTTATTTGGCCGTTAGGGAAAAAGGAGGGTTCCCCCTCCTTTTATTTATTAATCAATGATAAAGGGCTAGGTAATGTTTTTATGGGATTTAATATACTTTTTCCTTGGAATAGTTTGCGGATTGGTCGTAGTGCTTGGTTTGAACAATTTATAGTTATTGTATTTTTGCATTTTTGTAGTTCAGCTTTTTCTGCTGACAGACCTTTTACAACTGAAAATAAAACTAAAGTAATTGTGAAAGACTTGTTTGAGAGATCATATAACAGAACGTATAACTTACCTGCTGTTATTCCTAATTCTGGTGCATCTACAATGCAAGAAGTACGTAGAGCAAATGTTTTACGTAGTATTGCTAAAAAGCGACTAGAGCATCCGGAGCTTTATATTCTAAAACATCCTATTACGGGTTTAGCGGTTACTTTTGGTTTGGGATATTTTACTGACGAATTGATTGATAGTGCTTTTCAGAAATTTACTTCTGCCTCTCAAGATTCATTAGGTTTTTTTATGTTATGGCGAAAGATCCTAAAACAGGCCAGTTAGAGAAAAGTTTATTTAGAGGAAGAGCCATCTTTATTTAATCCAGCATTTGTAAATCTTCAAGATAATATAGTTTTTACTTATGAAGATGCCTATGGAACTTGTCAAACATCTTCCTATGATGAAACGTTGAATTGTGCAATTAATAAAAATTTTGAGCTAAAGATGGAAAAAGCTTCGTCTAATTCAGTTTTATCCGATTTTAAGGTTGTTTCTAAAGAAAAATCTCCAATTTATGCAGATGGTTTATTTGTTAATTATAGTTACAAAACAATGTTTTAAAAATTCATCTAATTGCTTTACTCAAAAGATCTTTTTACAGTTAGGGTTATAAAAAAAGAACAAAGATCACCATCGGCAAAAAGCTCAAGTAGTTTGGGGAGGAAACGTTGTTCCAGATGATAAGGTTGTTTTACAAGATGATGCTCAAATATCTACTTTTTGCTAAAAATGCAGTTTCGTTAAACAGTGATGAATTCACCGATGAAGAAAGAAAAGTGATTTCAATATTCAACCTAGTGATGTTAGAAAAATATTTTTACAGATCCATCTTTTAAAAAAGCTAAGGATTTAAGTAGTTTTAGATATTCAGATGATATGTTTGATGATGTTGTTAGCTCTAGTAATCCTAAACCTAAAGAGGGTGAAAAAGAGTCTGATTCTACTTCTATATCAAAAAGCGTTGATTTTTCTTCTCCGGCTGTTGATATGCCTGATATTAATCCTCCTACAGCACTTCAAATACTGGAGCCATTTAATGAATTTTTCCCTTCTTTAAAAAGATTTTAATATTTCCGAAAGAAAATACAGTGTCCAGTTTGGAGTGGGCATATTCCGTATTTAGAGGCCGATGTAACTTTAGATAGACATTGCGATTATGTAGAAAAGGAATAAAGGCATCATATCATCTTTGATGTTATTGATTTGGGGAATTGTTTCTTTAAGAGTTTTATTGAGTGCTTAGGGAGGGCGGTTTTATGTATGGAGTTATATTTGCTGCATTATCTTCTTTAATGCAATTTTTGGTTAGAGGTGTGATTGCAAAAATTTTTGTATTTTTGCATTGTTTTTATATTACGACCGAATTTATTCCTGTAATTATAGAGTTGTTTTTACCTAAGAATATTCCAAACATAAAGGATTTATTTAATGCGTTGCCGGATTCAATTCTTTATTTTTATACATTTTAAAAGTTCCTACAGGTATAAGCCTTTTTCATTTCTGCTTTACTGTCTCGTTTTATCATTCGCAGAATTCCTGTTATTGGATAGGGGGTAATTTATGGCTATTTCTGCTTATGTAGGGTTACCGGGCATGGTAAATCTTATGAGGTGGTTAAATCCGTCATTATTCCTGCCATTTCATCAGGGGCGCAGAGTTGTATCAAACATTTACGGATTAAATAAACAATTAATAGAAGAGTATTGTTTATCGAAAGATAAGAAATTGTCACCTGAGAATTTGGGCGAGTTAGTAGTTGTAGATAATGACGCTTGTTTAAGTGAGAATTTTTATCCTTATAAAAATGCGATAGATAACGGTATTGAAACCTTCTGTAAAGCAGGGGATTTAATTGTTATTGATGAGGCTTGGCGCTTTTTCCCTAGAAAAAGAAAAATCAAAGACAATCATTTTTCATTTTTATCTGAACATCGACATTTTACTGATGATAATGGTGTTTCTTGTGATTTTGTCATTCTTAATCAAGATTTAACTAATTTACAAAAAGAACTTGTTGAGCGTATTGAAACCACGTTCAAGATGACAAAAACTTGTCGCAGCAGGTTTGAAAAAGTCGTTACAGAATAGATGTTTTTCAGGTAATAAATGCTGGAAAACATCAAGGACTTCAACTTATCAAGAAAAAAATATGATAAAGCTATTTTTCCACTTTATAAAAAGTTATGAAACGGAAAATGGACGAGAACTAGTTACGGATAAGAGACAGAACGCATTAAACAAATCTAGCATTAAGTATTTTTGCTGTTCTTTTTGTGCTTATTTTTGGTTTTTCAGTATATAAATTGATTAATTTTTCATCCAAATGATGTGAACGATAGTAAACCAGAACAAACAATACAAGAAAATAGTGAATTAAATTCAGTATCAGAATCTAGCAATCAGTTGCCGATTCAAATAGTACCGCCTTTATCTGCTCAATGGAGAATAACAGGGAGTTACAAAAATCAGGAAAAAGTTTTTGTGATTTTAGCGGATAACCAAGAAATTTACGTTTAGAACCCCGTTCAAGCTTTAATTTTACAGGTCGGATGCTAGAGGGATTATTGATAATCAACGAGTAAATTATTATTCAGGAGTAAAAACAATGAGATTACAACGTAACATTTTATTTTTCTTATTTATGTTTGTTTTTGGTTATGCTCAAGCGAAAAATATTAATTTCAAATTGGAGGCTGTGCCATTACCTAAAGCTGTAGGAATGATTTATGACGAAGTTTTAGAAAAAGCCTTATATGTTGAGATCCCAAACTGGCCGCAGATACACGTTTGATTAGCTTTCATACAACTGAAAAATCAAGATTTTTGGCCAATTTATTACACGATATTTTGAAAATATGAATATCAAGGTTTACGAGAAAAATGGGGTTGTTTACCTCGCTTATATTGAGCCTAAACCCGCAAAAATTATTAAGAAAAGTTTTGTTTATAATCCTATTCATCGTGATACAGAATATCTAGCCCAATTTCTTCAAGGAGAAGGTCAAGTATCAGCAAGCGGTGATAAGCTTGTTTTATTATGGAACAGTTGAAGATATTTCAAGAATTAAATCTGTTTTACAGTCTGTTGATACGCCAAGTCGTGAAGTTGTTGTGACAGGCTATGTTTTTGAAGTACAAGATGTAGCAAAAAGAAGGAAGTGGCATTAATCTTTTAGCAAAAATTACTTTCAGGAAAGCTAGGCATTAATATTGGATATAAACAAAAATTACGAAAACTTTATTACGGTTAATGCCGGTAATCTAGATGCAATGATTGAGTTATTTCGTACTGATGAGCGTTTTTCAGGTCGTGAGCAGTCCAACTTTACGTGTAAAATCAGGCTCAAAGGGCAATTTTTCGGTAGGTTCTGATGTTCCTGTATTGTCTAACGTGACTTATCAAGATGGCCGCCCAGTTCAGTCTATTGAATATCGATCTTCTGGTGTGATTTTTTTGATATTCAACCAACTATAAAAAGCAATGCGATTGATTTAAAAAATCAATCAGCAACTCTCTAACTTTGTAAAAACAGATACTGGAGTAAATCAGTCTCCAACACTGATTAAACGTGACATAGTAACTGATGTAACGGTTAAAAGCGGTGATGTGATTGTTTTAGGTGGGTTAGCTGAAAATAAAATTACAGAAGGTGAAACTGGCTTTTCTTTCTTGCCTAAAGGTATTTTTAACAGGGAAGTCTAAATCTAATACAAAAACTGATATAGTTATCTTGTTACAAGTGAAGATGATTTAAAGTAAAAAGCCGCAAAGGGTAAAGGCGTTACACGCCTGCGCTTTGAGGCTTTTACGATACAACAATTATAGGAGAATTGATATGTCAGAATCAGTGATGATAGATAGAAATTTTATGAGATTTTTCCCCATTTATAGGCGGTTTATCAAGAGATGAATATAGAGATAAACTTATGGAAAAATGATAGTGTTACTCCTGAGATTTTAGAGAAGGAATTATCAATATACGATTACATTGATCAAAGTATTCTAACGGCTTAAAAAGCCAAGGAAGAGGATAGATTATTTGAGTTTGCTATAGAGCAATGTAAGTTTTTGAGAGATGTAAATATTGTTTTAGAGTGAAACTGATGATGCGGTCATCAAACAAATATTTGATCGTTTAAATCAAATACAGAAGGAAGAAGAAAAATCGGATTAAAAATGAAAAGTTGCGTAAGAAACAGAAAAATGAAAAAGAAAAACTTAAGGCAAAAAAATAGACAGAAATAGCTTTCCTGATAAATTGGGTGTCGGGGGAAAATGCAGTGCATTTTTCTCCTGACGTCAAAGAACAGCAGCTGCAGCCCCGTAAACCCTGCTCAATGTGTTTTGAAAAATGAATATGTTGCGCGTTCCATTCTTAAAAAAATCACAAAATTAAAATCGCCCCCTGTTAAAAATTTATTATTTAAAAACATCCTCAAAAAGTTAATGTGAAACGTTCAAAAGTCTTTGCATTTTCTTTACATTTTCTATTGTATAGTTCAATAACTTTTTAAAAAAACTCATGTTACAGTGCATGAAATTTCCATATTTTGTATTGATTAAGCAGTATTCGTGACCTGTGTATAACTCTGTGATCTTATTAATACGTAGCTTTCACTAACCTTGTAATTGATTTCGCATAATGATTTTCGGATTATGTTACAATTTGCAGTGCGGTATAATGGCGCAGCACCGCACAAAAATTTACACATAATCCGCCATTATCTGAAATTTTAAGATTATTAATTTATGTCAAATATTACCATTCAGCATATCACTCCAAGACATTTTTATGAGGCAGTGAAACTTCTCAAACAAACTGAGCATAATATAAGATTTAGCTATGATACGGTTGAAATTCGTTTTGTTTTTGATAGATTGGAAACTGCAGAGCAAACTCAAGCAAGATTTGAGAAAAATGGAACATTTAGGGGAGTTTTTAAAAGGACTGACAATTCATCAGTTCCTATTGATTTAGACGAGTTTATTAAAAAAATTATCGTTATCAGCCTAGAAATAAGTTTTTTTAATACTCGGTAACACAAAAACCTGAGTTTTCTTGATGAGATCTCTAAAGCATCTTTTGGAAAAAGTTTCCTCATTTGATTTATTTTTGATCAAACCATTTACATACTACCTGTTCATTGTCTCTAACTAAGACTACTGTCATTAAAGGGCTGCCTGATTTGAGTTGAACTACTGTTCCTACTTTAATTTCTTCCATTTTTCCTCCTATGGATATATATAGAGTAGCTATTTTATTCCAATTTTGGTTCCGATATATATGATAGCCAAAATTAGTATTATACCTGTTATTAAACTCATACTATTTCCTTGGTTAATTTAGGTTTGAAAAGAGTACAGAAGTTCGGGAGTTCTGTAACACCCGAACTTTACCGCAATATTCTGCGGTATTTATTGGTTTTGTTTTTTTCGTTGTGTTCAATATATGCGGCTGCATCTTTTCGCAAAAATGATCAACTAAAAACATTCATTACTTCAGTCCATTTTACTGGTCGTCCAATTTTCATGCCTACTTCCATGGCTAAGCGTTCGACTTTAATTTTTCTTGTCTAATTTGATGTTAAAAGCTAGCTGTAGTTTTCATGTTGGATTCTCTCTTTTCTGCATCTGTATAGATGTCGTTACATAAATATTTTAATATTTTAATATTTTAATATTTGTAGTATAAACTTTTTACCTAATATTCATTTTACCTATTTACCTTTTTAAAGGTGAAAGTGATATAAATACCTAAAAATACTTTTTAGGTAAATAGGTAACGAAAGTGTCTTTTATTTATTGACTGGTTAGAAATAGAGCAGGACTTTGGGGTAGAAATCCCTGAAGATGTTTTTGCTTTCTATTTATGGTCAATATTTAATGGTTGTTACTGAAGGCGGTGAAATTAAAAAAAGTAGAGTAACAGGAAAGTATCATCATAAAAGGCAGTTATTGTGATGAGGTTAGCATTAAAATTTCAGGGTTCTGTTATTCGTATGGCAGGAAATCCAAGTAGATGGGGTCAGTAGAAAATGTTTTTTTGGTTTTGATACTGTAGATAGTTGCGTTTCCTGTTTCAATTCAATTCTTTCCTCTCTTAAATTACCAATCTTTACTCGTTGCACTGAAATATCGCCAAGGCGAGGATGGCTCTAAGGTTTCAAAATTTTTCTAATGGCGCAATTATTAAACGTTTAGATATTACCACTAATAAAGCTGTTGGTAAGGGTAATGAGCGTACATTTCTAAAAAGCCTTATCACAGATGCGTTATAGAAATTCTATTGGCAGACTTCATACAAATGGTTGTACCACGGATTGGCTTAGTGAAAAAGGAAATGCCAATTTGAATTTATCCAAGTTGTTATATAAAAACACGAAGAAATGAGAGTTCATTCTTATGACAAGATTAAGCGTAAATTTGGTGAAGAATCAAAAGAGTTTATATATTACAGAAGTGTTTTATGAGTATTGCAGAGAAAATGGAGTAGTCCGTTTTGAGCAAAAATTAAAATCAAGATATTTGCAGCGTGAAAATTTATGTTATTGGGGGAATTAGTGATTTTTCAGTATTAGAAAAACTTACAGAAGAATTTACTGACATGTATAAAAAGCTAAATGTAAAGTCAATATGATTTAGAAACCATTGCTGAACAATTAGTTTCTCAAAGGGATTGTTGATACATTGAGAAAAAGCAACAACTTCAGCATATTACGCAATGTTATGGGCTAGTGGCAAAGAGTTAGGCCTAAAATCTCGTCAATATGAAACTCATAGAGCAAGATTAAGAAAAAAATAGGTATTGATATTGCTAATCCTTGCGATGTTGAGAAATTCCAAGCAGTTAGAGTTATCGCCTGTGAAAATATTATGGTTCGTCCATTTTAAAAGCCCCTGATTTTTTATCAATTTCCAAGTAACGCTCCTCAGTTACGTTTTGTTGTTTAATAAATAAGTCTTTTTCATCATTAATTAGGAGAAATCAATTATGCGTACCGGATTTTATATTGTAGGTATCTTAAAAGGTTATAAATCTTCATCTTTCACTAATAGAGAGACTGGAGAAGTAAAGATCGTCATAACATGGGGGTTCAATTACAAGAGCCTGATGGTTATGGCGGCTATAACTACGTCAATTCAAGAAATCAAGATTGATGATCGTTCTATGAATGATGTGTTAAGAAATACGATTAATCGCTTAAAGGATAAAACAGTAATGGTGCTTGTTTATCCTCGTGAATGGGCTATGGAAAATGGCCGTAAAAGGTATCACTTACAATTTTGATGAAAGTTCAATCATAGAAGAATTGAAATAATGCGTGAATTTATAGAAATGGTAGGAGCGAGTTTTATTGGTTGTAGTCTTGCTCTAACAATTTTTATTTATTGGTATTTCATTTATGAGTAATGAAATCGAGATTACAACGAAGTTATGTCAATCTCAATCAGGCATTAGTTGTAATGACGTAGTTTTGAAAATACCACAGACAGAGGCCGTCAAACTTCAATCTGTGGCATTTTCAGGTAATGAAAAATCAAAACTTTTCGGCACAGGATTTTTATTCATCATGTCGATAGTTTTGGCTTTTCATTTGGTCTGAGTGCTTATTTTTATTTGATAGCTAAATCTGTTGGTTCAGTTTTTAGCTATTCTGAGATAAACATCTCATTTTAACTCAGTACAAGGAGTTTATTATGGCAAATCTTAAAAATATCTTGTTTCAGCAGTTGTTTTGGGTTCTTCATTAAGTGCTTTTTGCTCAAGGTGAAGCAGCTCAAAAGGTACAAATTGATGTAAATAGTATGCTTGGGCAAGTGGACTTTTCTACTGTAGTAGCAGGTATTCTTGCTGCCGGTGGGGTTCTTCTTGGTCCTCGAATTGCGAAAAATGGGTATTCGATTTATTTTAGGTTTATTTGGCCGTTAGGGAAAAAGGAGGTTCCCCTCCTTTTTATTTATTAATCAATGATAAAGGGCTAGGTAATGTTTTTATGGGATTTAATATACTTTTTCCTTGGAATAGTTTGCGGATTGGTCGTAGTGCTTGGTTTGAACAATTTATAGTTATTGTATTTTGCATGTAGTTCAGCTTTTTTTCTGCTGACAGACCTTTTACAACTGAAAATAAAACTAAAAGTAATTGTGAAAGACTTGCTTGAGAGGATCATATAACAGAACGTATAACTTACCTGCTGTTATTCCTAATTCTGGTGCATCTACAATGCAAGAAGTACGTAGAACAAATGTTTTACGTAGTATTGCTAAAAAGCGACTAGAGCATCCGGAGCTTTCTATTCTAAACATCCTATTACGGGTTTTAGCGGTTACTTTTGGTTTGGGATATTTTACTGACGAATTGATTGATAGTGCTTTTCAGAAATTTACTTCTGCCTCTCAAGATTCATTAGGTTTTTTTATGTTATGGCGAAAGATCCTAAAACAGGCCGGTTAGAGAAAAGTTTATTTAGAGGAAGAGCCATCTTTATTTAATCCAGCATTTGTAAATCTTCAAGATAATATAGTTTTTACTTATGAAGATGCCTATGGAACTTGTCAAACATCTTCCTATGATGAAACGTTGAATTGTGCAATTAATAAAAATTTTGAGCTAAAGATGGAAAAAGCTTCGTCTAATTCAGTTTTATCCGATTTTTAAGGTTGTTTCTAAAGAAAAAAATCTCCAATTTATGCAGATGGTTTATTTGTTAATTATAGTTACAAACAATGTTTTAAAAAAATTCATCTAATTGCTTTTTACTCAAAAGATCTACAGTTAGGGTTATAAAAAAAGAACAAAAGATCACCATCGGCAAAAAGCTCAAGTAGTTTGGGAGGAAACGTTGTTCCAGATGATAAGGTTGTTTTACAAGATGATGCTCAAATATCTACTTTTGCTAAAAATGCAGTTTCGTTAAACAGTGATGAATTCACCGATGAAGAAAGAAAAAGTGATTTCTAATATTCAACCTAGTGATGTTAGAAAATATTTTACAGATCCATCTTTAAAAGCTAAAGATTTAAGTAGTTTAGATATTCAGATGATATGTTTGATGATGTTGTTAGCTCTAGTAATCCTAAACCTAAAGAGGGTGAAAAAAAGAGTCTGATTCTACTTCTATATCAAAAAGCGTTGATTTTTCTTCTCCGGCTGTTGATATGCCTGATATTAATCCTCCTACAGCACTTCAAATACTGGAGCCATTTAATGAATTTTTCCCTTCTTTAAAAAGATTTTAATATTTCCGAAGAAATACAGTGTCCAGTTTGGAGTGGGCATATTCCGTATTTAGAGGCCGATGTAACTTTAGATAGACATTGCGATTATGTAGAAAGGAATAAAAGGCATCATATCATCTTTGATGTTATTGATTTGAGAATTGTTTCTTTAAGAGTTTTATTGAGTGCTTAGGGAGGGCGGTTTTATGTATGGAGTTATATTTGCTGCATTATCTTCTTTAATGCAATTTTTGGTTAGAGGTGTGATTGCAAAATTTTTGTATTTTTGCATTGTTTTATATTACGACCGAATTTATTCCTGTAATTATAGAGTTGTTTTTACCTAAGAATATTCCAAACATAAAGGATTTATTTAATGCGTTGCCGGATTCAATTCTTTATTTTTATACATTTTAAAAAGTTCCTACAGGTATAAGCCTTTTTCATTTCTGCTTTACTGTCTCGTTTTATCATTCGCAGAATTCCTGTTATTGGATAGGGGGTAATTTATGGCTATTTCTGCTTATGTAGGGTTACTACGGGCATGGTAAATCTTATGAGTGGTTAAATCCGTCATTATTCCTGCCATTTCATCAGGGGCGCAGAGTTGTATCAAACATTTACGGATTAAATAAACAATTAATAGAAGAGTATTGTTTATCGAAAGATAAGAAATTGTCACCTGAGAATTTGGGCGAGTTAGTAGTTGTAGATAATGACGCTTGTTTAAGTGAAATTTTTTATCCTTATAAAAATGCGATAGATAACAGTATTGAAACCTTCTGTAAAGCAGGGGATTTAATTGTTATTGATGAGGCTTGGCGCTTTTTCCCTAGAAAAGAAAAATCAAAAGACAATCATTTTTCATTTTTTTATCTGAACATCGACATTTTACTGATGATAATGGTGTTTCTTGTGATTTTGTCATTCTTAATCAAAGATTTAACTAATTTACAAAAAGAACTTGTTGAGCGTATTGAAACCACGTTCAAGATGACAAAAACTTGTCGCAGCAGGTTTGAAAAAGTCGTTACAGAATAGATGTTTTTCAGGTAATAAATGCTGGAAAACATCAAGGACTTCAACTTATCAAGAAAAAAATATGATAAAGCTATTTTTCCACTTTATAAAAAGTTATGAAACGGAAAATGGACGAGAACTAGTTACGGATAAGAGACAGAACGCATTAAACAAATCTAGCATTAAGTATTTTTGCTGTTCTTTTTGTGCTTATTTTTGGTTTTCAGTATATAAATTGATTAATTTTTCATCCAAATGAGTGTGAACGATAGTAAACCAGAACAAACAATACAAGAAAAATAGTGAATTAAATTCAGTATCAGAATCTAGCAATCAGTTGCCGATTCAAATAGTACCGCCTTTATCTGCTCAATGGAGAATAACAGGGGAGTTACAAAAAAATCAGGAAAAAAGTTTTTGTGATTTTAGCGGATAACCAAGAAATTTACGTTTTAGAACCCCGTTCAAGCTTTAATTTTTACAGGTCGGATGCTAGAGGGGATTATTGATAATCAACGAGTAAATTATTATTCAGGAGTAAAAACAATGAGATTACAACGTAACATTTTTATTTTTCTTATTTATGTTTGTTTTTGGTTATGCTCAAGCGAAAAATATTAATTTCAAATTGGAGGCTGTGCCATTACCTAAAAGCTGTAGGAATGATTTATGACGAAGTTTTTAGAAAAGCCTTATATGTTAGATCCCAAACTGGCCGCAGATACACGTTTGATTAGCTTTCCTACAACTGAAAATCAAGATTTTTGGCCAATTTATTACACGATATTTTGAAAATATGAATATCAAGGTTTACGAGAAAAATGGGGTTGTTTACCTCGCTTATATTGAGCCTAAACCCGCAAAAATTATTAAGAAAAGTTTTGTTTATAATCCTATTCATCGTGATACAGAATATCTAGCCCAATTTCTTCAAGGAGAAGGTCAAGTATCAGCAAGCGGTGATAAAGCTTGTTTTATTATGGAACAGTTGAAGATATTTCAAGAATTAAATCTGTTTTACAGTCTGTTGATACGCCAAGTCGTGAAGTTGTTGTGACAGGCTATGTTTTTGAAGTACAAGATGTAGCAAAAAGAAGGAAGTGGCATTAATCTTTTTAGTAAAATTACTTTCAGGAAAGCTAGGCATTAATATTGGATATAAAACAAAATTACGAAAAACTTTATTACGGTTAATGCCGGTAATCTAGATGCAATGATTGAGTTATTTCGTACTGATGAGCGTTTTTCAGGTCGTGAGCAGTCCAACTTTACGTGTAAAATCAGGCTCAAAGGGCAATTTTTCGGTAGGTTCTGATGTTCCTGTATTGTCTAACGTGACTTATCAAGATGGCCGCCCAGTTCAGTCTATTGAATATCGATCTTCTGGTGTGATTTTTGATATTCAACCAACTATAAAAAGCAATGCGATTGATTTAAAAATCAATCAGCAACTCTCTAACTTTGTAAAAACAGATACTGGAGTAAATCAGTCTCCAACACTGATTAAACGTGACATAGTAACTGATGTAACGGTTAAAAGCGGTGATGTGATTGTTTTAGGTGGGTTAGCTGAAAATAAAATTACAGAAGGTGAAACTGGCTTTTCTTTCTTGCCTAAAGGTATTTTAACAGGAAGTCTAAATCTAATACAAAAAACTGATATAGTTATCTTGTTACAAGTGAAGATGATTTAAAAAGTAAAAGCCGCAAAGGGTAAAGGCGTTACACGCCTGCGCTTTGAGGCTTTACGATACAACAATTATAGGAGATTGATATGTCAGAATCAGTGATGATAGATAGAAATTTTATGAGATTTTCCCCATTTATAGGCGGTTTATCAAGAGATGAATATAGAGATAAACTTATGGAAAATGATAGTGTTACTCCTGAGATTTTAGAAGGAATTATCAATATACGATTACATTGATCAAAGTATTCTAACGGCTTAGCCAAGGAAGAGGATAGATTATTTGAGTTTGCTATAGAGCAATGTAAGTTTTTGAGAGATGTAAATATTGTTTTAGGGTGAAACTGATGATGCGGTCATCAAACAAATATTTGATCGTTTAAATCAAATACAGAAGGAAGAAGAAAAATCAGATTAAAAATGAAAAGTTGCGTAAGAAACAGAAAAATGAAAAAGAAAACTTAAGGCAAAAAAATAGACAGAAATAGCTTTCCTGATAAATTTGAGGGTGTCGGGGAAAAATGCAGTGCATTTTCTCCTGACATAAAGGCAGCAGCTGCAGCCCCGTAAACCCTGCTCAATGTGTTTTGAAAAAATGAATATGTTGCGCGTTCCATTCTTAAAAATCACAAAATTAAAATCGCCCCCTGTTAAAAATTTATTATTTAAAAACATCCTCAAAAAGTTAATGTGAAACGTTCAAAAGTCTTTTGCATTTTCTTTTACATTTTCTATTGTATAGTTCAATAACTTTTTAAAAAACTCATGTTACAGTGCATGAAAATTTCCATATTTTGTATTGATTAAGCAGTATTTACATGACCTGTGTATAACTCTGTGATCTTTATTAATACGTAGCTTTCACTAACCTTGTAATTGATTTCGCATAATGTATATTATGTTAAATTGTATGTATAAATATGTCACAAATCAATATAAGTGACTATCCTATTTCATGCATTACTCAAAATAAGGTGATTTTTGGGTTGTGGATATAAAAAGAAATAAATGGATGTCTTTGAAATGGAATAATTAGAATTAGTATGAAATTTGTAGATAACGCTATGTGAATTCTGAATACAATTGCGTACATCAATTCTGCAGATTTCATTATTCTTGATCTGATAATGAGAATTTATTTTACATATATCACCTAAATGAGAATAATTAACATTGATTTCTCTTTTTTGTTATTAGTGACTTATAGAAATAATTTTAAAAACACTTGACTATTCTCATTTGTGAGATTAGAATGCACACCGATGACAAGTTAAGCAGTCTTGTTTTTATTTTTAATCTCTACTTAATAAGGAAAGGAGTTGGTTATGCTTAATAAAGCAATCGCAGATAAGTTAAATGAACAAATCAATTTAGAGTTCTACTCTTCTAATGTTTATTTACAAATGAGTTCTTGGTGTAGCAAGCACGGTTATGAAGGTGCTGCAGCATTTTTACTTCGTCATGCTGATGAAGAATTAGAACACATGCAAAAATTATTCAAATATGTGAGTGAAACAAGTGGTATGCCACTTTTAGGTAAAATTGATGCACCTAAGAATGACTACAAATCACTTAAAGAAGTATTTGAAACCACACTTGAACATGAAAAACTCGTTACTTCTAAAATTAACGAATTAGTTGAAGTGACTTTTGCAAACAAAGACTATTCTACTTTTAACTTCTTACAATGGTATGTTGCAGAACAACACGAAGAAGAAAAATTATTCAATAGCATTATTGATAAATTTAACTTGCTGGGTGAAGATGGTCGTTCGCTTTACTTTATCGATCGTGATTTAGCAACATTATAATTTTAGAAGGAGAATACAAAAATGTTATCAGCAAACGTAATCAAATTATTAAATGATCAAATGAACCTTGAGTTCTACTCTTCAAACCTTTACTTACAAATGAGTGCATGGTGCGAACAAAACGGTTTTGAAGGTGCAGCTAAATTCTTATCAGCTCACGCTGCAGAAGAAATGCAACACATGCGTAAATTATTCACGTATTTAAATGAAACTGGTGCATTAGCGGTAATCACTGCAATTGAAGCACCTGCGCATGAGTACAAATCATTAAAAAGAAATCATTGAATTAACTTACGAGCACGAAAAAAATTGATCACAAGTAAAATCAATGAATTAGTGGGTAAAACTTTTGAAGAAAAAGACTACTCTGCATTCAATTTCTTACAATGGTATGTTGCAGAACAACATGAAGAAGAGAAATTATTCAGCGGTATTTTAGACAAATTAAATCTTCTTGGCGAAGATGGCAAAGGCTTATTCTTAATCGATAAAGATTTAGGTAACCTTGCTGGTCAAACCGCTTAATTAGATAATCATAAAGCTTAGTAGAAATACTAAGCTTTTTATTTTACTCATAAATTTGTGACAACGTATCAAATTATTTTTGAAACTTCCCTTTTTCATCTTTTGAATACAAGTTGATGAAATTTAAAACAACTACACGTTTTTAATGAAATTTTACTTGCAACGAAGTAAGATAAACGTATAATTCAGAACAACCCGAATGCCCGGTGGCGAAATTGGTAGACGCAGCGGATTCAAAATCCGCCGGTGAATAACCGTGTCGGTTCGAGTCCGACCCTAGGGCACCACAGAATTTATAAGCTCTGAAGTTGATTCAGGGCTTTTTTTATTAGCTAAAGTTAATCAATATGACAGAACAAAAACCAAGATAAAAAAACAGACTTATAATTTCAATAAACTGCAAAAAACGTCTTCGCCGTAATGTAGGCAATGCAATTGCTGATTTTTGGCATGATTGAAGATGGTGATAAAGTGATGGTTTGTCTTTCTGGTGGTAAAGACAGCTATACACTTCTTGATATTTTGTTGAAATTTACAACAAAGCGCACCGATTAAATTTGATATCGTTGCAGTCAATTTAGACCAAAAACAGCCCGGTTTTTCCTGAGCATGTTTTGCCTGAATATCTGCAAAAGTATTGGTGTGGATTATAAAAATCGTTGAAGAAAATACTTATGGCATCGTGAAAAGAGAAAAATCCCAGAAGGCAAAACAACGTGCTCTCTCTGCTCTCGCCTACGCCGTGGTATTTTATACCGTACAGCAACTGAACTTGGTGCAACAAAAAAATTGCACTTGGACATCATCGTGATGATATGCTGGCTACCCTGTTTCTGAATATGTTCTACGGTGGAAAACTGAAAATCGATGCCACCGAAATTAATTTCAGATGACGGCAAGCAAATCGTGATTCGTCCATTGGCTTATTGTAAAGAAAAAGGATATTGAAAAAAATATGCCGTAGCCAAAGAATTCCCAATTATCCCTTGTAATTTATGTGGTTCTCAACCTAATCTACAACGTCAAGTGGTGAAAGAAATGTTGAATACTTGGGACCGTCAATATCCGGACGCTTAGAAACCATGTTTAGTGCCATGCAAAACATTACGTTGTCACACTTATGTGACCCAAAAACTCTTCGATTTCAAAGACATTAAACATGGCCAATCACTTGATGGCATTGAAGGGGATACCGCATTTGATGAAGAACGTATCGAACCAATGAAATTTGATGATGAAGATAGCGTCTGACTACTCCGATAATGAAATGATCAGCTTTTAAAGAAGTGAATTAATATGATTACCGTGCAAGGAAAACAAATCGAAACGGACGCCTTTGGCTATTTACTTAATATTGCTGATTGGAATGAGGATGTAGCAAAACACATCGCTCAGCTAGAAGGTGTAGAACTGACCGAAGCTCACTGGGAAGTGATTTATTTTGTGCGTGATTTTCTATCAAGAATATAACACCTCCCTGCGATTCGGATGCTAGTAAAAAGCAATGTCAGAAAAAGTTAGGTGACGATAAAGGCAGTAGCCGCTATTTGCAACGACTCTTCCCTGACGGGACCAGCTAAACAAGCAACCAAACTGGCGGGTCTGCCAAAACCAGCTAAATGCTTATAGAAATAACGTAACCGCGCGATAAAGTGCGGTTATTTTTACTCAAATTTCGCTATATACAAAAAAATATAATCGCTATATACTTATAAAAAAACAACGAATTTTAAGTATATGAACAAATCTTCCCTTACTTTTCCTCTTTTACTTTTGCCTCCTTATTGGCTCATTTTATTTTCACTCTCTTGGGGGACGCTTTTGCGATTCCGCTTGAGAATGTTGTACAAAGTCTTATTGGCAGTAACGCCAATGATGTGCAAAAACAACATTATTTTTTTAATCTTCGTTTACCTCGTGTAATTGCTGCCATACTTGTCGGTGCTTCATTGGCTATTGCGGGTGTTGTATATCAAGGTATTTTCCGCAATCCTTTGGTTTCACCTGATATTTTAGGGGTATCTAATGGCGCTTGTGTCGGTGCGGCATTGGCGATTTTAATCGGTTCAGGGATGCTGGGCATTCAAGCCTTTGCCTTTGTCGGTGGTTTAATTGCCGTCTTGCTCACCATGAATTTACCGCGTTTAATTCAACGTGACTCCACCATTGTTTTAGTGCTTTCCGGCATTATCGTTTCGGGCTTTATGATGGCAACATTAGGCCTATTGAAATATCTTGCTGATCCTGAAACCCAGTTGGCTGACATTGTTTATTGGCAATTAGGGTAGCCTAACCAAATCTAACTACGATAACTTGCTCGTCCTTTTCTCCCAATCATTTTGCTTACTACCCTTGGCTTTATTTTTTTAATGCGTTGGCGTATCAATGTGCTTTCATTGGGGCGATCGTGAAGCAAAATTAATTGGGGCAAATATTCGATTAGAGCGTGGATTAATGGTGAGTTTGTGCCACGTTGCTGACGGCTTCATCGGTTTTGCTTTAAGCGGGCACAATTGGTTGGCTTGGTTTAGTGATTCCGCATTTAGCGCGGCTTTTCATTGGTGATAACAATGTCAAAAGTTTACCGCTAGCCGGACTTATCGGTGCGATTTTTTTCTTGCTCGTAATCGATACTCTCGCCCGCAATTTATATATTCAAGAAATTCCGCTCGGCATTCTCACCGGCTTTTATCGGTGCGCCATTCTTTTGCTTGGGTACTGATTAAACAAAAAGGTGGTGGACTAATGCTGAAAAATCGATGAGCTGTATTACTGGCACAATGTTGAACATTCGCTACTCAATGGCATTGATCTAACCTTACAAAAAGGTGAACTGTTGACCATTCTTGGCGCTAATGGCCGTGGTAAATCCACGTTATTAAACTGTATCGCGGGGCTTTTGAAACCAAAGAGCGGTCAGATTTTGCTAGATAATTGCAAATTAAGCGAAATGAGCAGCAAACAAATTGCTCAGAAAAATTGCTTATGTCTCGCAACACAGCCCACAAACCTATCAATATCGTGTACGTGATTATGTGGTGCTTGGTCGTGCTGCGCATTTAGGTGTGCTTGATAAGCCGAATGAAGCTGATTTTGCATTGGTTGATGAAGCCTTAAATAAACTGGGTATCAGTCATTTTGCTGACAGAATTTATATGCAAATGAGTGGTGGTGAAAAACAACTAGTCAATCTTGCCCGTATTTTGGTGCAACAACCACAACTAATTTTGTTTGATGAGCCCACTTCGGCATTAGATTACGGTAATGTCTTTAAGACCTTAAGCCTAATCAAAGAGCTCTCATTGCAAGGCTTTTACCATAATCATGACAACACATAATCCCCGATCATCCGATGTTGTTGCATAGTGCCCTGCCCCATAGCCGCGTAACCATATTAAATGAACACGGCAAATTACAAACAGGCACCGCACCAGAAATTATTACTGAAGCTAATTTAAAAGCACTTTATCAAACCGATTTGCGCTTAGTTGATGTACCTGCACTACAACGCCAAATTTGTGCGATAACCCATTTATAAACCCACTAGAAGGACATTCATATGTTGAAACATTCTCTAAAAAAAGGCTTGATTGCCCTTTCTCTTGCAGCCTGTTTTGCCCTACCGCTACAAGCGAAAGTTATCACTGATGTTGAAGGAAATAAAATTGAACTGCCAGACAACGTTCAACGCGTTGCGGATCTTTGGCATGCGAATAACCAAATTGTTTTGTTACTAGGTGGTGCGAATAAATTAGTCGGTACCACTACGACCATCGCCGCAAACCCTTGGTATAGCGCAGTATATCCAAATATCAAAAAAACGTACCGGTATTAACCAATGGCGAAACCATTCAAACAGAAGAACTATTGAGCCACAAACCGGATGCGGTATTGCTCTCGAAAAAATCCATGTTAACTGAAGTAGAACAAGCTGGCTTGAAAGGCGTGCGAGTGAGTTTCCAAGATTTTGATGGTTTGAAGAAAACCGTACGCATCACGGCTGAAGTGTTAGGTGATAAAGCCCCTGAAATCGCAGAAAAACTATATCAAAAGAATTAGAAGGCAATATTCAATTTGTAGAAAGCCGTCTTAAAGGCTTAAAAGATGAACAACGCCCAACGGTGTTACATATCACTAAAGGCTCTGATTTGTTTATGATTGATGGCGGCAAATCCATGATTGGTGAATGGATTAAATTAGCTGGCGGTAAAAGCGTGTTACCTGATGAAGCCAATATGGTGACCGTCACCGTAGAAAGCATTATTCAAGCGAATCCTGATGTCATTATTATCGGCAGCAGCGGTAATAAAGCGCAAGCAGCAATCGAAAAAATTAAAGCTGATCCAGCATGGCAATCAATAAGTGCGGTCAAAAATAATCGTATTTATGCTAACCCAACCGGCACATTCTCATGGGATCGCTACAGTGCAGAAGAAGCGTTACAAATTCTTTTGGGCGGCTCAACTTTTCCATCCTGAACAATTTAAAGATTTAAACATGGTAGAAAAAACACAAGCCTTCTATCAAAAATATTACGGTTACGCGTTAAGTAAAGAAAATGCCGAACAAATCTTAAAAGGGTTATCACCTATTAAGTAGTATTTTCAACTTATATATTTACCTATATAATACTTACTCTTTTTTTAACTCAAACATAAGGAAATGCTTAATGAAAAATTAGCGCAAGAAACCAACTTAAAGGTACTGTAAAAATCAATTGAAACCGGTTCTGTGAACGCAATCGTACACATTGATATCGGTAACGGTAACATCATTTCTTCTACCATCTCTATCGATGCAGTAAAAAGAATTAGGTTTAGCTGTTGGTAAAGAAGCATATGCGATTATCAAAGCAACTTCTGTAATGGTTGGCGTTGAATAATCTCAACTGAACTGTTCAGAATTCTATATAACCGCGCTTTAAAGTGCGGTTATTTTTGTCTTTTTCTCTCTAATCTCTTTATTCCCCTTCTAATAAAATGCATTTTATCCTTAACTAAAAATGAAACAATCTTTTGCTACATCTTGTTATTTATTGACTTTTTAATTAATTAAATTGTATAATTTTCACATATTATCAATTTTTAGTTAATAATCTAGTTTCGGATTATTCTGTTAAACTTAGGAGAGCAAATGACAAATCAACGTTTTATTACTATTTTTAGGCTATGTCGCAACATTTACTTCAGTTTGTATGTATGTTTCTTACTTGCAACAAATTAGTCTAAATTTATCAGGTCAAAAAAAGGTGGTTGGTTACAACCTTTTGCTACGACAATCAACTGTAGTTTATGGGTAGCTTATGGCTTGTTGAAAGAAAAAAACGCGATCTGCCTATTTCATTAGCAAATGCTCCAGGTGTGATCCTAGGGCTTAATTACTTTTTATCACAGCGTTATAACAGCATAAAATCTCAGAAAAACCGCACATAGATAAAATCATCGTGCGGTTTTTGTATTTTAAAAGACAGTCTAATTGGCTGTACTATTTATAAAAACAGAAAATCTCATCAATATTTCAGATTATCCCTCTGGGGTATTTTTACATCTCATGTTTTAGTGATAAATTTACCTATCGTTATATATAATTATATATAGCATGTTTTGTTTTTATTATATGGAGGTTTTTATGTTACACAAAAAGTACAAACTCAGTTTATTGAGTTTGGCGCTCATTTCTGCATTTACCTATGCAGAAGAACAATTAGAGGAAATACAGGTATCAGCAAATAGTAGCGCTGAACAGTCACAACAAGGTTTTAATACAAGCGTTTCTCAGCTAAAGAAATTGCTAAACAACCTGTTGTTAATGACATTGCTGAATTAGTAAGAATGCAGCCCGTGTGAACTTTACATCTGGTAATAGTAATGGCTCTTACGGCAATAAAACGTCAAATTGATATTCGTTCTATGGGGCCAGAAAAATACACTTATTTTAATTGATGGCAAACCGGCTACTTCACGTAATAGTGCACGTTACGGACGATTTGGTGCACGTGATACATGGTGACAGTAAATGGGTTCCGGTGGAAGAAATTGATTCTGTAGAAGTAATTCGTGGTACATCAGCCGCGCGTTATGGTTCAGGTGCGATGGGCGGTGTGGTAAACATCAAAAACAAAAACCTGTTACAAATGAATTAAAAAGGTGGTCTTTCCTATTATTTAAATTTACCGGAAGACAGCAAATATGGTACAACTAATCGTACGACGTTTAATTGGCGGTCCTTTAATCAAAGATGTATTAGGATTCCGTTTATACGGTAGTTGGAGTAAAACTCGTGCAGATTCACCATCTATTAATGAAAACCCAGATGGCACATGGTCTTATGCAGGTCGTGAAGGTTTACGCAATAAAAGATATTGCCGGTCGTTTAGATTGGAATATTACCCCCAAATCAAACCTTAACCTTAGATGCTAGTTATAGCCGCCAAGGCAATATCTATTCTGGTGATAGCGAATCTTGGGGGCGAATGAAAGCGAAAAAGCATTAGCAGGACGAAATTTAGAAACCAATCGTGTTTATCGTCAAGCTTATTCTCTCACTCATAAAGGTAAATGGTCTTGGGGTGAAAATGAAACTTACATTGCTTTTTGATAAAAACAACTAACGCACGACTACCTGTTGGCTTAGGGTTTTGCAATGGAAGGTCATTGGAATGGCGGTGATTTAAACTTTACTGATAGTGATCTTACCAATACTCGCTTTAGCAATGAATTACGTATTCCATTCACATTGGGTGCAGAACATCTATTGACTGTCGGGATGGAAGCTAATCACAGTAAAACTCAATGATCCAAGCTCAATGAGTTATAACTTAAAAATAATAAACCAATGAATTTAGGTATTATTCCTTGGTTACAAAGTGAAAAACCGTAGTGGTGAAACCAGCTTAAGTGAATTTGGTGTCTTTGTTGAAGATATGATTGACTTTTGGTCAAGGAACAGTTGTTACCCCAGCCATTCGTTTTGATCATCACAGTGTTTCTGGTAGTAACTGGACACCAAGCTTAAATCTTTCACAAGAAGTGAATCCATATTTAACCTTAAAAGGTGGTATCGCTCGTGCCTATAAAGCCCCTAACCTTTATCAAATTACAGAAGGTTATGTATTGGCAAACCGTCAAAATAACTGCCCTGCAACCGCTGCAAATATTAGAACGGTGGGCGCATGTTATACCATTGGTACGAAAGATCTCAAACCTGAAACCAGTGTAAATAAAGAGATTGGTTTTGAACTTCATAATCAAGATGGTTATAAATTCGAGCTTAACCTATTTCCATAATGATTATCGAAATAAAATTGAAGCAGATGAAACCTTGCTTGTACAACCCTTTAACCCAAGTTTCTCTCGCGTTACACGTTATGGGACAAAAAGCAGACCAAAAAGATTACATTAAAACCACCAATATTTATAAATGGGGTAATGTAACTCGTGCAACGGTTGCTGGTTTTGAAGGTTATTTAAACTTACCTCTTATTGCGAATAAATTAAGTTTAAATACTAACTTTACTTATTTCACAAAAAGTAAAAATCGTGCAACAGGTAACCCATTAAATCTTTCACCAAAATATACGATTAGTTCTACCCTTTTCTTATCAAGTGACAGATAATCTCGATTTTTGCCACAACTTATACTCGTTTTGGTAAACAGTTTAGCAAATCAACAGGAACACGTTATATGGATTTCAGTCGTAATGGTTTAGCACAAGATACAACGCTTCAAGAAAGTCAAGAGTAGCTATGGTATTTGGGGTGCAAGTATTGGTTATAAATGGCAAAAACTTTAGTGCACGCATCGGTGTAAGCAATATCTTAAATAAAAGATTATATGTTGATGGCAAAGCACAAAGTTATAATGAGCGGGACGTGCTTATTACACAACTTTAAAAATATAGCTTCTAATCTCTTAAAATAAAAAGAGCGATGAAAAAAATTATATTCATCGCTCTTTTTAGTTTATCTATATCTTATTTTAAAGGCGGTAAGCCTTGTAAAAATTTGCTGTGCATTTTCTTTGCTTAGAATCATAGTTATAGTATTTTTATAAAAAGCTTGTGTTTTTTCTACCATATCTAAATCTTTAAACAAGTCTGGATGAAAAACCTGCGCCGCCCAAAGAACTTGTAATGCTTCTTCTGCACTGTAACGATCCCACAAGAAGGTACCCATTGGGTTGACAAAAATACGATTATTTTTAACCGCACTTATACTTTTGCCAACGAGGGCTTTGTTTAATCTTCGTAACTGCACGTGCTGCATTTGGACCACCAACAGTAATCACATCAGGATTAACTTTAATCACTTCTTCTAATCCCACCTCGACTGCGCTGTCTAATTCAGGGAATGCACTTCTCCCCCTGCTTGACGGGTCCGAGGCTCGATAATACTTTTTTTCCACCGTCTACCACAGTCAGATTTTCATTGCCTGTAATATGCATGACCACGGGTTTCTCTGACTCAGTAAGATGTTTAGTTCTTTCCTTGGTGAAAGCAATGTTACCTTCTAATTCTTTAATGTATTCTTCTGCAATGTTTTTCGCATCACCACCGATAATATCAGCGGTTAATCGAACGGTTTTTCTTGAGACCATCAAAATCTTTGAAAATGGCTAGAACCCCTTTTAATCCTGCGCGATTAACTTCGTCGACCATGTTTTGACTAGGAAGAATCACGACATCTGGTTGTGTACCTAATAATTCTTCAGTCTGTAAATCACGTCCGTTGCCTAGCGCAGTCACGGTTTTGATTTTTAGGATAAACTTCTGCAAACCAAGGATGATCGTGAATATAATTAGTGGTGGCAACTACTTTATCCATTCCGCCCAATAAAAGTACTATTTGGTTGTTTGCATTCCATAAATCCGCGATACGTTGCACATTATCAGCAATTTCAATTTTATTGCCGGCTACATCTTCAATCACTTTGGCTTGCAATGCACAAGGGCAACTAATAAAGCAATCAAGCTCAGTTTTTATTGCTTTTTCCACATATTTTTATCTCCCTAATAGTTAGAAAAGTTAATGTAAAAATTCTTAGAAACGAATCAGTGGCTTTTATAGTCTCTAGTGAAGTTCCATTTTCACCTCAAAAATAGCCTTCTGTATCTGAAATCTACGGTGACGTTGAATTATAAACTGAAATATATAATGATCGTTACATTAAAATAAAAAGGCGGCCAAATTGACCGCACTTTGCTTACGATGATAGAGGATGAAAAAAACTAGAAACTGTATTTTTAAATTCGCAAAAGTAGGAACGACCGTGCTCGTTATAATATTTTTCATTAGCTTATCTTTTAAAAAATTGCTACACAAATTCAAACGTAGTGATTGTATCTTATATTGCTATATAAAAATGTAAATAGCGAAAAACTGGTTATATATATTTCAAATAATTATTAATTAAATTCATCCAAAACTTATTTTCATTTTGATAGCATTTATCGTATATAATGTACGTTACTCTTTTTAACTCAAACATAAGGAAATGCTTAAATGAAAAATTAGTGCAAGAAACCAACTTAAAGGTACTGTAAAAATCAATCGAAACTGGTTCTGTGAACGCAATCGTACACATTGATATCGGTAACGGTAACGTCATTTCTTCTACCATCTCTATCGATGCAGTAAAAAGAATTAGGTTTAGCAGTTGGTAAAGAAGCATATGCGATTATCAAAGCAACTTCTGTAATGGTTGGTGTTGAATAATCTCAACTGAACTGTTCAGAATTTCTATATAACCGCGCTTTAAAGTGCGGTTATTTTTGTCTTTTTCTCTCTAATCTCTTTATTCCCCTCCTAATAAAATGCATTTTATCCTTAACTAAAATGAAACAATCTTTTGCTACATCTTGTTATTTATTGACTTTTAAATTAAATATATTGTATAATATTTCACATATTATCAATTTTTAGTTAATAATCTAGTTTTAGATTATTCTGTTAAACTTAGGAGAGCAAATGACAAACCAACGTTTTATTACTATTTTAGGCTATGTCGCAACATTTACTTCAGTTTGTATGTATGTTTCTTACTTGCAACAAATTGGTCTAAATTTATCTGGTCAAAAAGGTGGCTGGTTACAGCCTTTTGCTACGACAATCAACTGTAGTTTATGGGTAGCTTATGGCTTGTTGAAAGAAAAAAACGCGATCTGCCTATTTCATTAGCAAATGCTCCAGGTGTCGTACTTGGTTTGATTACTTTCGTTACCGCCTTATAACACTATAAAACCTCATACAAAAAAAGACCGCACTTTTTAGAAATCTTTAAAGTGCGGTCTTTTTATTTATTAATTTAATTCATTTAAAAACCTGAAAAATTATGAAGTTGTGTAATTTTAAAAATTCTATTGCATTCTATAAACGAACAGACGTTTAGACGTCTAAACCAAACAAAAACAATAGAAGGATTAATTATGACAACATTTCATTTAGCAGGATTTCCGCGCGTAGGCGCAAAGCGTGAACTTAAATTTGCTCAAGAGCGTTACTGGCGTGGCGAAATTGCGGAAGCGGATTTATTAGATATTGCAAAAAGATTACGTGAACTTAACTGGCAACACCAAGCCAAGGCAAATGCTGATTTTGTTGCGGTGGCTGATTTCACACTTTACGATCATATTTTAGATTTACAAGTGGCAACAGGTGCGATTCCTGCTCGCTTTTGGTTTCGATAGCCAAAATTTAACACTCGATCAATATTTCCAATTGGCGCGTGGTAATAAAACCCAATTTGCGATTGAAATGACAAAATGGTTCGATACCAACTACCACTATCTTGTACCAGAATTCCATAAAGAAACGCAATTTAAAGCAAACCCAGCACATTATGTGACACAAATTCGTGAAGCTAAAGCGCTTGGGTATCAAGTTAAACCAACAATCGTTGGGCCACTCACCTTTCCTTTGGTTAGGTAAAGAAAAAGGGGCACTGCATTTAATCGCTTTGATTTATTAGCAAAACTCGTGCCAGTTTATGTTGAAATCTTAAATGTATTAGCTGCAGAAGGTGTGGAATACATTCAAATTGATGAACCCGCTCTCACCTTAGATTTACCGGCAGAATGGGATTGCTGCTTATAAAGCGGTTTTACGCCACTTTTTGCTGAACAAGTGAAAAGCGAAAATTATTGCTTTGCGACTTATTTTGGTTCTGTGGCAGAACATGCTGATTTGTTAAAAAGCCTTACCTGTAGCAGGTTTACATATCGATTTAGTACGCGCACCAGAACAACTTTGCTGCCTTTGCGGATTATGACAAAAATCTTATCTGTGGGCATCATTGATGGTCGTAATATTTGGCGTGCAAACTTTAAATCAAGTGTTAGATGTGGTTGAACCATTAAAAAGCGAAATTAGGGTGATCGTTTATGGATTGCGCCAAGCTGCTCTCTCCTCCATACACCTTATGATTTAGAAGTTGAAACGCAACTCCAAGCCAAATAAAGCCTGAGCTTTATCAATGGTTGGCTTTCACGTTACAAAAAATTCAAGAATTACGCATTATTAAGACCGCACTAGAACAAGGCCGTGAAGCCGTTCAAGCTGAATTAGCGGCTTCTCAAGCTGCTGCGGATGCACGTAAAAACTCGCGTGAAATTCACCGCACTTGTGTGGCAGAACGTTTAGCAAACTTACCGAAAAATGCCGACCAACGTAAATCGCCATTTGCAGAACGTATTAAATTACAAAATGCGTGGTTAAATTTACCACTTCTGCCAACCACGAATATTGGTTCTTTCCCACAAACGACAGCAATTCGTCATGCGCGTGCAGCCTTTAAAAAAGGCGAACTCAGCTTAGCTGATTACGAAACTGCAATGAAAAAAGAAATTGAATTCGTTGTACGTGAGCAAGAAAAATTAGACTTAGATGTATTGGTACATGGCGAAGCAGAACGTAACGACATGGTGGAATATTTCGGCGAACTACTCGATGGTTTTGCTTTCACCAAATTTGGTTGGGTACAAAGTTATGGTTCACGTTGCGTGAAACCACCAGTGATTTACGGTGATGTTACTCGCCCAGAACCCATGACGGTACGTTGGTCGCAATATGCCCAAAGCCTTACCAATAAAGTGATGAAAGGCATGCTGACTGGGTCCAGTCACGATCTTACAATGGTCTTTCGTGCGTAACGATATTTCTCGTGAAACGGTCTGTAAACAAATTGCGGTAGCGCTTTCTGATGAAGTATTAGATTTAGAAAAAGCAGGTATCAAAGTCATTCAAATTGATGAGCCGGCTATTCGTGAAGGTTTACCGTTAAAACGTGCAGATTGGGATGCTTATTTGAAATGGGCGGGCGAAGCCTTCCGTTTAAGCTCAATGGGTTGCCAAGATGATACCCAAATTCATACGCACATGTGTTATTCCGAATTTAACGACATTCTACCCGGCTATTGCAGCCTTAGATGCCGATGTCATTACTATCGAAACATCGCGTTCTGACATGGAATTACTCACCGCATTTGGTGATTTCAAATACCCGAATGATATTGGTCCTGGCGTATATGACATTCATAGTCCACGCGTACCTGCAGCAGAAGAAATTGAACATCTTCTTCGCAAAGCATTACAAGTGGTGCCGAAAGAACGTTTATGGGTAAACCCAGACTGTGGATTTGAAAAAAGCGCGGTTGGCCAGAAACAATTGCGGCATTAAAAGTGATGGTTGATGTCACGAAAAAATTACGTGCTGAATTAGCATAAAATCAGTAAAAAGAAAGGCGAACATGAGAGATTATCTCTGTTCGCCTTTTCTTTTAGTTCAAAAACTAATTCATTTTTGACCGCACTTACAGGCTAATATATTCCATTTTCACCTTGCAGAGGCTCTTCAATAACTGCTCTGCCATCTTACGATGACTTAAACGCAACGGTTTCTCTGCAAATACTACGCGCTCAATTTTTGATACATCCAATTGATTTAAAGTAAGCAAAATTAATCGCTGTTTGCATAGCTGGGTAAGCTTGGGTTAAATGCTGCATTTTCTGCATATCGACCACAAATCATTTCACCCATTTTTTTAAATAAAAATGCCTACACCATGAGGGCTTTTTAGAATAAGGTGAATGTGCTCGGTTTGCGCCTAAAATCGCTTTATTTGCCACTTCATCTTCTGTCGTCAATGTGAAAACCTTGTTCTTCTTTGTTTAATAGAAGCAAATCAACGCCTAAATCTTTTGGGCCAAAGCTATCGGGTAAATATTGAGGAAGTGGATTATTTTTGACTATGTGGCAAATGGATTTTCAAATCTTCCGCTTGATAAAGCTCATTCATAAATTGACGGCAGTGACCGCAAGGCGTGTAATTCACCACGATATCCGTTATGCGAGGTTCATTGCGTAACCATGCATGGCTAATCGCACTTTGTTCAGCATGGATGGTTTGAGCCATGCTACTACCCTGAAACTCTTGATTCGCACCAAAGTAAAAATCACCACTTTCACCAATCGCAATCGCGCCAACATGAAATTCTGAAATGGGTGTATGGCTATAACAAGCCGCTACGGGCAAAAGTGCCAAACCTAATTGAACAGGCGTAAGCTTAAATTCATCACAAATTGACCGCACTTTTTCAGCCGGTAAAAAACCTTTCCATTCTTGTTCTTCTAATGCAGAAAGAATTGCATTTGAAAGTGGCGAATCGGCTAATGCTTGTTGAATTTTTTGTTGCATATTAAATCTCCTTATTTTTTTATATGCCTATTCTATGCTATTTGAGAAAAAAACCTAAACTCTAAAAGACTTTTTGGAGTATGTTTCTAACCATTTACTCAACGCTTTAATACCTAAAAATAAATCAAAAAAATAACCGCACTTTTAAAAAGTGCGGTCATAAATTAAGATGTTTTATTCACTCGTTTTATAACAACGATGGTGCCACGCCAAGTAATTTTCTGGGTGTAATCCACTGTTGGATGGTTGAAAATATCTTCAGTGCTACCGGTCTCCAAAATTTGACCGCCGTACATCACGACAATACGGTCAGATACTTGACGTACGGTTTGGATATCGTGAGAGATAAACACCATGGCAAGATTGAGTTCTTTTTTCAAATCCGCCAATAAGTTTAATACCTGAGCACGAACGGATACGTCTAATGCAGAAGTCGGCTCATCCGCAACAATCAGTTTTGGATTCAGCGCTAAAGCACGTGCAATCGCCACACGTTGTTTTTGCCCACCGGATAAACGAGTTGGCTCAACTTGTGCTGCAGAACGTGGTAAACCGACGCGAGAAAGCAAGTCATACACACGTTTTTCCCGTTCATGGGGTTGTAACACATTGTGAATATCCATTGGGTCACGCAAAATATCCAACACTTTCATACGAGGATTCAGTGCGGTTGCAGGGTCTTGGAAAATGACCGACACTTGGCGACCGAATTGTTTTCTCGCTTCTGAGCTGCCATATTGCATTTGTAAACCGTTGAATTTCACTAAACCAGATGTCGGTTTAAGAAGTCCAATAATCACGTTGGCTAAGGTAGATTTTCCGCAGCCAGACTCCCCAACTAAACCAATGGTTTCCCCTGCTTTGATGCCAAGACTCACATTGTTCACCGCTGTGAATTTTTTACGTCCAAACAATGAACCGTCGCGAGAAGGAAATTGCACCACGATATTTTCTAAATCGATGATGTTTTGTTCTTTAATGACTTTAATACTACTGCTCATATTATGCTCCTTTCGCTTCCGTTACAGGCTCAGCTAAATGAGAAGCCCATAAGTGAGACGGCTCGCCTTCCACGGCGGTTAATATCAATTTTTGATCCGGATTTGCATCTGGTCGCAATGAACGACTTGCAAAACGGTCACCTACAGCAAAATCGTAAGGTGATGGTACGCTGCCCGGAATTTGATATAAACGTTTCGCACGGACTTCGGTTGAAAGTACAGAGCCCAATAAGCCACGTGTATATTCGTGAGTTGGATTAGCAAGCAATAAGGATGTTGGTGCCATTTCAACCACTTGACCTGCATACATTACCGTAATGTGGTGAGCTAATTGAGCAACCAATGCTAAATCGTGGCTGACAAACACCATCGCGAAACCCAGTTTTTCACGTAATTCATTCAATAATTTCACCACTTCAGCTTGAACAGTTACGTCTAATGCGGTTGTTGGTTCATCGGCGATTAATAATTTCGGTTCACGAGTTAATGCCATTGCAATCACCACACGTTGACGTTGACCACCAGAAAGTTCGTGTGGATAACGATTCAATACTTTTTCAGGATCAAGGTGTACCCATTCCAACAATTTTTCTGCGGTATGGTGGCTGCCACGTTTAATGAGCTGTGCCATTTGATCTTTAATACGCATTGATGGGTTTAACGCACTTAAAGAGTCTTGGTAAATCATCGCAATTTCAGAACCACGCAATTCACTTAGATTGTTAGCGTTAAGCAAACTGTGTTGTTTTCCGCTACGGTCGGTGAAAAGCACTTCCCCAGTGATTTTTGCTGTTTTTGGTAACAAGCCCATGATAGAGAATGCTGTAATGGATTTACCACAACCAGACTCACCTACTAACCCCATGGTTTCCCCTTCATTTACGGTGAAGCTGATGTTATCAACCAATGGAATTTCACCATAACGATTCGGGAAACGGATTGATAAGTTTTTCACTTGTAAAATCGGTTTTGCATTTGGATTTAACTGCATACGATTCGTACGGGTGATTTCTTTTTCATGTAATTTGAGTAAGTAACGTTTTAATGCAAGACCTTCAGCAAGTGCTTCTTGTACGTCGGTAGAGAGACGTTCATCTGATTTGCCTTCTGGTTTTTTACCGCCTTTCAAGCGAGGGTTAACCAAGGCATCGGTAAGCCCTTCCGCCAAGATATTTAAGGCTAATACGGTTAAAAGAATCATGACACCCGCAAAGGTTGTCGCCCACCATGCACCGTTTAATACGATGTTACGACCTTCAGAAAGAATGTTACCCCATGAAGGATGTGGTGGTTGTACACCTGCGCCTAAGAAAGAAAGCGAGGCTTCGAATACAATGGCATCTGCCACCATTACGGTTGCGAAGACTAAAACCGGTGCAGCGGTATTGCGTACAACGTGTTTGAGAAGAATATAAGTACGGCTACCACCAATAACGCGTTCAGCACGCACGTAGTCTTCATCCCATTGTGATACCACATTTGCACGCACCACACGAGCAAGTTGCGGGGTATAAACCACAGCAATGGTGATAATAATAACCGGCACTGAGTTACCAAAGGTTGCTAATAACACTGCCGCTAATGCGATACCTGGGAAGGCCATTAAAATATCCATTAAGCGCATGATAATTTCATTGCCCCATTTCTCGGATGTGGCTGCAGTTGCACCTAAAACACTACCGAAAATAATGGCGCAAGCTACCGCACCTAAACCGATAAATAAGGACGTTTGGGCACCGTAAACAATACGAGAGAAAATATCACGACCAAGTCGATCAGTCCCAAACCAATATTCCGCACTTGGAGCACGCATACGTGCGATCACTTCTAATGGATCATGTGTTGCTACCCAAGGGGCAAACACCGCCACTAAAGCAACGAAAACTAAGAATAATAATGAAATTTTTGATGCGGTGGAAAGTGCTCGGAATCTCGCACCGCTTGCAGCTAATCGATCTGCTAAACCTTGACGAAACATTATAGACTCCGAATTTTAGGGTTAATCAACACATAGAGAATATCAACGATAATATTCACTAAAACGAAGGTAAAGGCGATTGTCAGAACCACACCTTGTACTAAGTGTAAGTCATGGTTGACGATGCCGTTAAAAATCAATTTACCCATGCCCGGTAAGTCAAAGATTTGTTCGATAACTACCGCACCACCAAGTAAGTAACCTACACGTAAACCTAATACTGTTACAGGCGTGATTAATGCATTGCGTAATACGTTGTGACGAATAACAGTTGCATAAGGCACACCGTTACCAATCGCGGTTCTCACATAATCTTTATCCATTTCTTCTACCATGGTTGTACGCACCACACGAATTAATGACGCACATACTGGCACGGCAAGCGCAAGAGATGGCAAAATCATGGAATTGATATACCCCATCGGGCTTTCGCTGAATGGCACAAAACCACCAGAAGGCAACCAATCTAATTCCAAAGAGAACCATTGAATAAGTAAGATACCTAACCAGAATGATGGTGTTGCAACCGCTGCAACAGAGATTAAACGAATCACTTGGTCTACCCAGCTATCACGATAAAGCGCGGCAAGCACACCTAATGAGAAAGAGACTACTGCCGCAAACACCACACCAATTAGGGTAAGCTGTAAAGTGATTGGGAAAGATTTCGCTAGCATGCTACTGATTGGTAGTTCTGGTGGCATCGTCACACCAAAATCTAATACAAGTAAATTACCTAAGAAGCGAAAATATTGAACAAAGAGTGGATCATTTAAGCCGTGTGATTCGCGGTAAAGTTGTTTTGCCGCTTCACTAGCACTTTCGCCCAATGCCACCGTAGCAGGGATCACCTGGTGTGAATTGAAGCACCACAAAAACGAGTGCTGTTACACCAAGAATCATTACCGGCAAGGCCATCAATCGGCGTAACAATAATCGAAGTATCATTTCCATCTGACTTCTCCTATTCTAGCTTGAGAAATTCGTTAGCTTCAAAAATGAAGCGAAACAATCAAATTCAAAAACAAAATGAATTACAGTAATCATAATGTTCAGCCTAAGCCCTGTCAATCCAAGTACATAGAGCAAAATTCAAATCTGTGATCGGCTTCACAAAGATTTTTTTGAAATGAAATTGAGAGAAAACATGATTGAAAAATAGAGAGAAAAATGACCGCACTTTGGTGTTAAAAAGAAAGAAAAAAGGCTGTTGATTGCTCAACAGCCAAAACATTAAATTAAAAAGTGCTTTTATTTACGGCCCACACCGAGGAAAGATAAACCGGTTGTTGCCAATGGTTGATAGCCTTCAAGGCTGCTATCATCCCATGCAGAAGGAAGTTTACGATGAACAATCGGATAAAGTGGTACTTCAGCCGCAATAATGTTAATCGCTTCTTCCCATGATTTTTTCGCTTCAGCGTGATCTTTTGCTCTCACTGCTGCATTGAGTAATTCAGTCACTTTCGCAAATTCAGGGGTGTTGCTCCAGCGGAAACGACGTTTCGGCCATACATCACCACGATACCACCAGCTTAAAAGCAAGTCTAAGTCATTACCGAACACTGATGGGTCACCTGGAGCGATTGCCACTTCATATACACCAGGATCCACGTTGTTGCTGTATAACGCACCTGATTGTAAGTGTTGTAAAGTCACTTTCACACCTGGAATCTTGTTCCAAGACTCTAAAATTAACGGTGCAGATTCTTTCACCCAGTCATGGTCGGTTGCGAGCAATTCAAATTTAAGCTCAGTTACACCGGCTTCTTTTAATAATGCTGCTGCTTTTTCCGGATCATAAGGATATTGAGTTGATGCCTTAATATAATCTGGGTGAGTCGTTTGTAAGTATGATGTTGCAGCTTCTGCATTACCATCAAATACAATATCAACAAGTTTGTCAGTGTTTAAACCATAGTGTAACGCTTGACGTACTTTTGGATTGTTAAACGGAGCTTTCTCACAGTTAAACATTAAGAATAACAAGCCGAAAGATTGAACGGATTGCACTTGTTGTTTTTTTGTTTTTTTCAAGCGACTAATGTCTAAGTAAGGCACGCTTTCCATTGCTTGAGTACGTTTAGACTCTTGTGCAGTTACACGAGCTGCGGCATCAGAAAGTAATAACCAAGACATTTTTTCAACTTGCGCTGGATATTTACCATTGTAAGGTTCATACGCTTCAAAGACGATTTTGTCATCTTTCACCGCTGAAACAAATTTGAATGGACCAGAACCAACTGGGTGCGCATCAAATGCAGATTGACCGACTTTGTCGATTACGTGTTTCGGTACAATTTTCACGCAAGTTAAACGGTTAGCAAATAAAGCAAATGGATATTTCAATTTAAATTCCACCACTTTATCATCCACAGCTTTCACACTTTCAACGAAATCAATAAACATCACAAATAATGATTTATTGGCTGGATCCATAATACGATTGAAAGAATACACAACGTCTTCAGTGGTGACCGGTGCACCATCATGGAAGGTTGCGCCTTCACGTAAAGTAATGCGCCATGTTGTTTCATCAACTTGTTCTGGCTCTTTTCCTGCTAAAGCAAGATAAGGTTCACGAGTTGCAGGATGCAAATCCACCAAACCTTCAAAAAAATGTGCAAGTTTGCTGCATAAGGTGAAGCACCACTTGATGTCATTGGGTCAAAAACCGGTAGAAAGCGGATAAGCAATCCCCGCTTCAATGGTTTTACCTTTAATGTCTGCAGCAAAGGCTTTTGGTGCAAATGTGCCTAACGTACCACTAAATGCAAGACCTGCCCCCACGCCAGCCATAAGTTTCATAAAATGACGACGAGATTCATTAGTTTCAAAGGAAAAATGCTTTGTCATACTAAACTCCTGATGAGTAATAAAATCATATTTTTTTGGTTTTTAAACCTAGCCAAACATTTCATTCGAAAAATGAAGTAAAAGCAATCAAATCTTAGAATAAAAATGATTTTGCATCAATCATAATCATCTTCGCTTCATTCTGTCAAAGGGGAAATATTGAATGTGTGATCTACTTCACAGAGTTTTTTTCTCAATTCAAAGATAAAAAGCTTTTTAACTATGTATAATTTATTATAGATAGATTTTTAACTATTGAATCACTAGATAATATGAAATAGCTATCAGAAAAAAACGATGCTTATAATGACCGCACTTCCCAAGCAAGGGAACAACATTTTAATCAACAATAAAGAGGAAAAATACTATGTCAAAAAAACATCAATCGGTTTAGATAAAAAAAGCATCTGAAAAAAATTAGCAGCAAAATTGAATGAATTATTAGCAACCTATCAAGTATTCTACACCAACGTGCGCGGTTACCACTGGAACATTAAAGGGGTAAACTTCTTTGAATTACACGCAAAATTTGAAGAAATCTACACTGATTTAGTAGTAAAAGTAGATGAAGTGGCAGAACGTATCTTAACTTTAGGTTACACACCGCATAACGGTTATTCACAATACTTCCAACACTCACGTATTAAAGAAGAGTTAGGTGTAAGTGATGCGCAATCTTGCTTAAAAGGCACATTAGAAGGATTAAAAGTATTACTTGAACAACAACGTGAAATCCTTGAATTAGCGGGTGAGTCTGATGATGAAGGTACTGCTTCTCAAATGAGCGATTACATCAAAGAACAAGAAAAACTTGTTTGGATGTTCCAAGCTGCTTGTCAAACTTGCCATGCTTAATTTGGCATTCATATAAAAGAAAACCTGCTAATAGGCAGGTTTTCTTTTATTTTTATAGAACACTTTATCTCTTTCTAATATTAATCTACGTAAAATCATTTTCGATAGCTCATCTATTCTAAATTCAGTATACTATAGCTTTTTTACTGATTCTCTTTCTGCATTTTTTTCAAACATCTCTAAACTTTTTTTTCTTGTAGCTTATCTAATTCTTTTAAGCATCTCTTCCGTATAGCCAGCTTTTTTTAATCCAATACTCTGCTTCTTTAGCATCCATATTGCCTTGCCCACTCAATGCCATAGCGGCTAACTCCTCAATCGCCTCTTGGTTCCCTAATTCTGCAACCTTCTTAAGGAAAAAAATAGCGCTTTATCATCATCTTGCTCAACACCAATACCTTCGCCATAGATATAATATAACTCAAGAAGCGCATCTCCATAATTAAGCTCTGCAGCGCGTTGATAGTATTGAATGGATTTAGCTAAATCAGCTCTTTTTTTTCTGCATAATACAAACCTAATTGATAAAGTGCATGTGGCTCATCATTGCTCGCTGCCCTTTCTAACCAAAAATAATGCTTCTTTGTTATTCTCAGAATAAAGATCAAAAAAATTCATTGCGAGTAAATACTGTGCATAGCCATATTCTTTTTCTGCGGCTTTTAACTAATAAAGGCTTCGCTTTTTTTCAATTTATTTTCTCGAAGATAAAGATTAGCGAGATTCGTCATCCCCATCGTATTGTTCTGTTTTGCTGCCATTTCATAGTATTTCATCGCTTCTTTAATACTCAAAAAGAAGTGCCGATTCCAAATTCATAAGCATAGCCTAAAGAATCCGCATAATGCATATCGCCAGAATCCACTTTCTTTTTAAGTGCATTGAAACCCTCTTTCATCAATGTTTCATATTCTTGAGTTTCACCTACTGTAATTTTGGTGACTTCATTTCCCTAATTCAAGTGTATTACCTTCTTTCCTCAATTTTTTTCATCTTTTTGAATTTTACCTAATATAATTTTTGGCAGCTTCATTCCCCAACTCAAGCGATCTTTTTCGCTGCTTGGGTGGCTTCCTTTCAAATTGCCATTATTTTTGTTGATGAATAGATAGGAAAAAAATAAAGCATCCGCATTCTCTAACTTTTCAGCTTCCTGAAAAATACTTCACCGCTAGAGTACGATTTACGGGGATATGAAATACCGTAGAAATAATCATAACCTTCTTCATAAAAGGTTTTTCGCTTTTTTTCAGCACGCTGAGCTTGGGTCATAGGTATCTGTTCAATCATCACCAAGTTTGTTAGAGCCTCATTTGATTTCACAGGGATAAGATGAGTTTGTAGATTTAATACGGTTGCTGCAATTAATGCGACAATATTTGTCATTTGGATTCCTTTAGTTAGAGGATTGTTCTGTTTCCATTCAAGAATAACAAGCGGTTAACTTTCTTCCTTATTTTGCAAAAAAACACGATGAAATTCAACCGCCCTTTCATTATTTTTTTCTGATTTAATTTTTGCTTCTAATGCTTTAATTTTTGCTTTAATTTTTTTGTTATCCCGTTTGGTTTCTTTCTTTTCAATTTCGTACCCTTGTTTATAAGCATCTAATGCCGCATTATCATCTTTGGCAAATTCTTCATAACGCTCTGCCAATTGATAAGATACATTATATGAAGCTTTTTCTTTCTCGCTTAAACTTTCATCCAATGCAATTATGTTATTAAATAACGCTTCTGCCATTTGCATAATTTCGTTCAACACCTCTGCCTTCTAAATAGCGAATAGAAAGCTCATTCATGGCTTCTAAATTTTTGTAATCGAAACGCTTCTTCTAATAACTCAACGGCTTTCTTATCATCCTTTTTCTACACCTTCGCCGTTTTCATATAAATAACTTAATTCAAGCATAGCCTGAGAATCATTTAATTCAGCACCTTTTTTTGATAATAATAAATCGCTTTTTTTATATCCTGATTATGATAATAACTCGCTAAATACATGATGGCTTGGAGGTTATTATTTTCAGCCGCTTTATTGAGCCAATACAGTGATTCTTCTGAGCCTGCTTCATAAATGCTATAACCCTAAATTGTATTGTGCCACATCATTATTTTTTTTCAGCCGCTTTCAGCATAAGCGGTTTAGCCTTTTTCAATTTTTATCCTGTTCAAGATAAAGTTTCACTTAAATGTCCTAATGACATCGCATTACCTTGCTCAGCCGAAGGGGTAAAAAAACTTTAATTGCCTGTTTAATATTCTCTTCAGTGCCGATACCAAAACGGTAAGCATAGCCAAGTACATTAGAATAATGTAAATCGCCTTGTTCAACTTTCTCTTTTAATGCCTTAAAGCCTGCCTTATATAATTCTTCAGAATCCCCCAAATATTCCTGTTCGGAAATTTCCGCCAATATATATTTTCCTGCCATGTTTCCTAGTTCAATAGCAGAGCCAGCATATGCTCTAGCTTGTTCAAGGTCGCCACTCTCTACCGCATTCATCCCTAAGAAAAAGAGAGCATCAGCGTGACCTAAATCGGCAGCTTCTTTAAGAAATTTATCCGCTAAAGTACGATCAACCGTTTTTGTGATCCCATATTCATAATCAAAGCCTTTCTCATAAAGCGCTTTTGCTTTTTCAAGACGTTGTTCGGGTGTCATTGGGGCTGGTGCACTGATTGTTGATTTTAGTGCAGAAGAGGTTGCCGCTGCTGAAGTATGAGAAAGAGGAGAGTCAATTACAGCCGTAGCAATTAATAATGCGATGATATCAATCATTTTTATTCCTTCTATTTTAAGAGCGGTTAAATTTCTACTCTTTTATAAAAACATCGTGAAATCTAACCGCTCTTTATTTGAAATTAATCTTGTGATAATTTTTGAGTGCCTTTAACAGGTAACATTAAGGTATCACCCACGAAACATATAATAGGGCGTGAATAATATAGTTATTTACTCAACTATTCAAGAAAAAAATACCCGCAAAAATTTAGAAATTAAAAAAGAATAGATGGGTTAATGATTCAATTACAAAAAAATAAGGGCGTATTACACACGCCCTTAATTTAAACTTATTAAAGTTATAATCAAAATACTTTCTTTTTCTATACAACTGGTTTTTGTCGATAGAACAATAGCCCTGGTAAGGCTAAAGCCCAAAACAAGCGCACCTAAAAATAAAGCTGGTATTGATAAAAGAGCTGATCATTTGCTCAAATAATGTATCGGAAAAGCCATAATGATGAATTTGTACGATAGCAATCATGGCTTTATAAGCATGAACACCTGGAATCATTGGAATAATTGCCGCAACGGTAAAGACTTTCGGATGAGCTAAATAACGATGAGATAAATGCACCCCTAATAAAAACCAATCACACAAGTGGCGAAAAAAAGTGGCAAAAAAACAATTGGAACACCAAAGTGTAGTAATAAAGTTCTCGTGACATGCCCAAGCGCACCTAAAATAGCACAATACTTTAAGGCTTTAGGCGGAACATTAAATACTAAGGCAAATCCTACTGCTGGAATGGCTGCAAAAAGCATATCATCGAGTAAATTCAGTAAAAAAACATCTATTACCCCACCCAAGAAACAATATTTAAAAAGATTTAATGCAAAGACGATGCCTAAACAAGCACCAAAAGTGAGAACCGTAGCGATGGTCCATCGTCCTATTCCCATATTGACATACCCTTTTAAAAATATCCGCAAGTGAATTAATCAATGGGAATCCTGGAACGAGTAATAAAACGCTAGAAGCTAATGCGATATGAGGATCATTGCCTAAACTATATTTCAAACTCATACCGGAAATCAGTGAAGCGACAAAAGCGGTAATGGCAAAAACGATGAGTGGATTGTAATGACGTTTAGAAATTTCTTGTCGAACAAACATAGCAATGGCAGAGGCAATAAAGGTGATCGCACAAATTGTCATATCTCCGCCAGAAAGGTGAGCAAAAAGAGGCACAAGATAAACCAATCATAAACACCACCAAATAACGGTTATATTTTAGTGGTTTTAACTTATCCAATTTCTTTTGTGCCATAGACAAATCATACAAGTGATGCTCTACGGCAACCACAATGTGCTGAACATCCGTAACGATTTGCATATTAATGCCTTTATCGACATTCTTCCGCACAGTAGTAATACAATGTTGCTTAGAAAGTGTGGTCAATAAGACGGCATTTGCCGTCAAAGCACACTCCACGCTTTCAATGCCTAAAGCTACACCTAATCGCTGAGCCATTTGTACGACGACAGCACTTTCTGCCCCATGCTGTAATAATAACAAAGCGGTTTCCACACAAATACGGGTAACCGCTCGTTGGTATTCCTGATCCATATCTCTGCGCTCTTATAAAGTAAACCTTAGAGATTATAGATCGATGAATAAAAAATACTGAAAAAATGACCGTATCTATGATCCAAGTCAAAAGTTCAGTATCTCCAAAGCCTATGACTTAACAGAGATTAAATGGCTTTATCAAAATACAGCGGCACATTGCTTAACTTAGCCATATTCGTGATATAAGCTAAAACCGCTGGTGGGAATTCGATGCCTTTCACACAAGTAAGATTTCGTAATACCGGGAAAACGATAATATCTTCAAGAGAAAGTTGGCCGTTTAAGGCATTTTCAGATTGAATTAATACCGCTAATTTCTCTAAATCGCCTTTTAAGCGAGTAAGATAGGTTTCTGTCTTCGCGATATTTTTCAGCAAAAATCACCCAATAAATTCCGTTTTCTTTTTTTAGTGAAATAATCGACCGCACTTTGGGTTTCAAATTCCGCTAAACCAATTTGTGTAAAGCGTGCAGTCGTAAGATGACCATAATAACTGCCGACTTCTTTTAACCATGCTTCAATTTCAGGACGAATGTGTGCAGACAGGATTTTTTTACCAAAATGCTCATCTACATAATGCACGATATCCAAACTTTCTGGCATCGCAGTACCATCTTCTTTGACAAGAATTGGGTACAACCTTTTTTTCCCCACTAAACCAATTGGCGTTGCTTCATCATCATTTGCCAGCACTACAAGTTCTACCGGCAGATTTTTCAAACCGAAAATCATGCGGGCTCGCACACAAAACGGGCAATGATCGTAAACATATAATTTCATTTTTTACTCCTCTTTTTCCTGTAATAATTTTCCTAATCCACTTTGTCGTTTTACGGTATTTCTGACCGCACTTTGCCAGATTTTTTCATTGGCAAATACGGAAAGTTGATTTTTTGCACGGGTAACACCGGTAAATACCAGCTCTCGTGAAAGCACTGGATTGGTTCTGTTGGTAACACCATGACGGTATGATCAAATTCCGAACCTTGGGATTTATGAATCGTCATCATAAATGCAGGCTCGTGAGCGGGAATACGACTGGTAGAAACTTCTCGATTGCCAAACCACACTTTGCCTTTAGCTAAACACAAGCCAATATCACCGTTATACAGTTTCACGTTATGATCGTTTTCGGTAATCATAATTGGCTTACCAATATACCAATCGTCTTCTTGACGGAACCAAAGTAATTTCTCTGCTCGTAATGCTAAAGCGATTTCACGATTTAATTCTTCCACACCTAATGCCGAAGCACGAAGTGCGGTCAAAAATCTCACCGAATTAAAACGATCTAAAATTGCTTCCGCATAAGTTTTTCTCGTTGCCCTTTTCATCTATAAATTTTGCATTGAGATCTTTCTTCTGAGCAAAAATAAGTTTGAAGTTGGGTTAAATAAACACGGTAATTTTCAACCGCACTTTTCACCACTTGGCGAACCGATTCTTTAACGTCTTGTTCTTCATCAAAATGATGGAAATGCAACTCTTGTGGATATTCCGCAAAGGTCGCGACACTGCCCTCACCTTTTCCTTGTTGAATTTGCTCAGCAAGTTGTTTAATGCCCGAATCATCTCGGAAACGTCGACTAAAGGTTAAATGGCAAATGGCATCACGCAACGGACTATGTTCATCCGAAGTTGGAACAGTATAGCCTGTTGTTGTATGAATATAATCAGCTTGAGCAGGGACTATAATCTTGCGTTAAAAAAATTGTGCAATTTCACCTAATACTGCCCCCGCTTCTACTGAAGCTAATTGAGCCTGGTCTCCCAATAAAATCAAACGTGTTTCGGGCTTCAACGCTTGCACAAGTTTCGCCATCATAGGCAAATCAATCATTGAGGTTTCATCCACCACTAATACATCAATTTGCAGTGGATTATGTGCATGATATTTTACGCTATCGGTAAAAGGTCGAACGCCTAGTAAGCGATGCAACGTTTCTGCGGTTTTAGGAATGGATGCACGTAACTCATCTGAAATCGGCATTTGTGCCAAAGCGTTTTCGATGGATTCCGTTAAACGAGCCGCCGCTTTTCCTGTTGGCGCAACCAATTTAATATGAAGCTTGCCGCCAAATAATTCCTGTAATACGCATAACAAGCGAGTGACTGTCGTGGTTTTCCCTGTTCCCAGGGCCACCTGTAATCACAGAAAATGGACTTTTTACCGCCGTTGCGACTGCTACTTTTTGCCAATCAACTTGCGCTTGTTGTTGAGGGAAAATAACGATCTAATAAGGTTCGAATTTGTTGCGGTTCTACCGATAAAGTGCGGTCATTTTTCAAGGCGTTTTTAATATATTGCGCAACGCGGAATTCATCTTGCCAAGCCCGATAGAAATAAATCGCCCCAAATTGAAATGCGAGAGGCGCAATCTGATTTTCAGGATCTTGTGTAAAAGCAATATGCCCCACTAAGGCTGATTGCCATTTTGATACAGGAAGTGAACCGATCTTTTCATTGATCAGCAGCAAAAAAATCCGTTTCAGTATGACGATAAGCCAAAGCCGAAATAAATTACGTTCTAAGAAACGATCTAACACACAACAAGTATTGCCTTGTGTATAGCTCCAGTTGCAAAGTGCGGCTAATAAAATCGCTAAATTTTGTACGGGTTCGGCATAGCCTTTATCTTTTTGTTTATCAGCAATTAATTGAGCAAAATAATAATCGCCTTGAGTAATCACACCTTGTTCTTGCAAGGATTTTAATAGGCTTAACATTAAAATAATTCCTCTAATTGTTGGATTAATTGCCAATCTGGTTTATCAAAAAAGATGCCCGATTGTGGCGAACCATTCATTCCTCGTAAAAATGCATAGACCACACCACCAAAATCTCGGTTGTAATCGTAGTGAGGCAAACGTGTTTTTAAATAACGGTGTAATGCCACCACATACAACAAAGTATTGCCAATCATAGTGATGCTCTAACATGGCTTTTTTCAATGCAGCTTGATCGTAATCCTTTAATGTCTCACCCAAGAAATTCGATTTGTAATCAAGCAAATAATATTTATCTTGATGACAGAAAACTAAGTCCATTGTACCTCGCACCATGCCTTGAATATCATCAAACTGTAACGGTTCTGATGGCAAATGATGCAAGGTTGCTAACGCTCGATTAAAACCTGCGACATCAAAATGGCTTGTGATATTGAGATAAAACGCCAACTCTTTTAAGCATTGTTTTTCGTTAATTTGTGCAAGGGTAAAATCATCGTTTGGCAAAATTGGCGTGTTGAGTATTTGTGCAAACCACTGTTGAACTGCTGCAAATTGCTCTTCGGCAAGATTCAAATCCTGACATAATTTTTCAATGTTTTCTTTCTCAGCCAGTTGAGCAAAAGGCACCTTTTCAAAATAACGATGTAACAACGTACCGATTTGTGTTCCCCGAGGGAAATCTAAAACCATTTCATCATTATCATGAGCAAGTGCGGTCAGATTTTCAGTGATATTTTCTATTGAAATCGACGCATCATAATCTTTCGCATCATCAAAAATGAGCGATTTTTTCACCGCACTTTCATTCAAATAAGCTTTGCGTTGATGAGTTTGTTCAATGCCACTAAAGCTCGTCACTCGCCAATCTTGTTCAATTTCACCTTGGAAAAATTTCTGCACTTAAATTTTCTTGAGAAACATTTAAAGGTAAGTGGTTCACTGGCTTGTAACACATCGGTTAATTCAATCGCTACATCATTTGGTAAAAGCTGCTTAAATTTTTCCAATAACGGTTGAGTATCCCAATTATTTGGCAAATCGAGTTTTTCGACCAATTTCACCTTGCGTTAAAAACATACAATAAAGCATTCCATTTTTTTATCAAAAGGCTTTCGGTAACACAAAGGCCATTTGGTATTTTTGCTCGAGTCAATGCTACATAAAGCAAACGCAATTCTTCCGCAAAAAACTTCTTCTGTTAAATTCATCCAAGTGTTGATCTTGCATATCCCACAAGGTTTTTCTCTTCATCACTGTCGTAATATAAATTAAACAGTTTCTTCTGCTTGCCTGATTTTTGTTGGGTCTTTTGCTTCATTACCTAAAAAATGGCAACCAAACCAAATCATATTCCAACCCTTTAGGATTTATGGATAGTCACAATCTTCACTAACTGACGTTCGCTTTCTAAACGAATTTGTGCTTCTTGACGACCATTATCTTGAATTTGCTTTTTCAAACCAGCGCAATAATGCCGCTTCACTTTCATTTAATGCGGCTGCTTGCTGTAAAATTTCAGCTAAATGTAATAAATCTGTCAGTTTTTCGTTCGCCATCAGGCCGAGATAAGAGTTTTTCTGTGATATTTTCAGCTAAAAGTAAATGGTGCAACATCGGCAATACGCCTTGGCGTTGCCAAATTTGTTGATACTCTGCGAATTTTTCAGCCCAACGTTGCCACTGAATTTCATCCTGGTGAATTTGGTGAATTTCAGCTGCATTTAAGCCGAAAAGTGCGGTCGCAATTGCATTTAAAATTGGGCGTTCCGTCACGCTCAAACAGGCTTGCAAAATCAAGGCCAGTTCTTTTGCTGTATTACTCTCAAAGACATTTCCTCTATCCGAAAGGTAAACCGAAGCGATACCGAGTGCTTGCAATTCTTTCTTCACGAGATCCGCTTCGGTATAACCACGCACCAAAACAGCAATATTTTCTGCTCGCAATGTTTGATTTTCTGCTTTGCTTTCATTCGGAAAAACAACCGGATTTTCAGCCGCACTTTTTAACCATTGCTGAATCGATGTCGCGCAAGCTTTCGCATAATCTTGCTGGGTGGATTTGTCTTTATCATTAATGTAAAAAAACGGAAGGCTGGTTCAGGTTGATTATTCAACTGAAAAAAACAAGATTTTTCTTAGCTGCGCCGACATTTAAAAAAATTCGATGTTTTTTTATAAATAAAAGGGGCTCATTTTTAAAAATCAAATAATCGATTTACCCCTTCCACTAAAGGTTGGGATGAACGGTAGTTTGTGCCTAAATTAAAACGCTCATTCGCTTCTTTTGCTGCTTTTAAATAAGTGAAAATATCGGCACCACGGAAACGATAAATCGCCTGTTTTGGGTCCCCGATCATCATAAAGCCAACATTACCAGACGCGGTTTTTATTGTGATAAATTTTTCGAGAAAAATTTGATACTGCAACGCATCCGTATCTTGGAATTCGTCAATCATGGCAAAAGGATATTGAAAAACGAATTAATTCCGCTAACTGTTCTCCGCCCTCACCATATAGTGCTTCTTTCAATAAGCGTAATAAATCATCAAAGGATTTTTCAGGATGATTCGCTTTGTATTCAAGGAGTTTCTTTTGAATACCTTGACGATAGTGATAGAGAATGATTTTTTTAAATAAATCACTTGGTTGAATTTGTTCAATTAAAGCTTCAATCTCTTCAAAGGCTGGATGTGTTATTCTTACCCCTTTTTTCTTGAAAGGTGCGTTGACGGCGTTATCTAAAGCCGATTGTGTAAATTTTTTTACTAATGTTTCATTTAAGGTGATATCTGCTCTATTTTTTGCCCATGAGGTGACTTCATCGACAAGAGATAAAATTGTTTTACTTGAATGTGTTTTTCCATTTAAACAAGATTTCTCTTTTTTCACGACTTCTTCATCAAAAAGGTTTCGGATTTCAACCGCACTTTCTAACCAAGTGTCTTTAATCTTTTCAATAATTTCCGCATTTTTAGTGATATCTTTTTGCAAAAATTCTTTTAATGACAGTTCTAATAGTTCTGGTTTATCCAGTTGTATAGAAAAATCATTCCCAATGTTTGAACCTAAATCATTCAATACATCTTCTGGCGACTTTAATTCTTTTGAGATAAATGCAGCCAAATGGAAAGGCAAATCATAAAAATGCTCCCGCCAAAATTCATTTGCAAATTGTTTGAGTAAATCAGACTGATCTTTGAGAAGTTTTAAATTGAAATGCACGCCTGAATTAAAAGCATGTTGCATCAACATTCGGCGACAAAAACCGTGAATGGTATAAATGGAGGCTAAATCTAAATTTTGTTCGGCTAGCTTTAAGCGACGAAGTGCGGTCGGAATATCCTCTAAATAAGGCAATAATTCCGCTAAAAATTGATGTTCTCCAGTAAAAATCGCCTTATCTTGCTTTTCATAATATTCAGAAAAAACCGAAATTGCCGCCGTTAAACGTTCCCGAATTTTTGCGTTTTTAAATCTTCCGTCGCCATTTCAGTAAAGGTTACCACCAAAAATCTCTTCCACATTCAACGGACGAGAAAAAAACAATTCTCACCCTGCCTGTAAAAAGTAAACGAAGATAGATGGAACCGATAGTATAGGTTTTCCCAGTACCTGCAGAGGCTTCAATTAAATTGACTTGATTTAAGGGTAACGAAATGGCATTAAGTGCGGTTGATTTTGGGCTCATTTTTTATTTTTCTGTAAACATTAGAGTGTCCCTATTGTAGGGATTTAGCTGAGGGATTTCCATAAAAAAATGCGGTGAAATTTTCACCGCACTTTAATCTTTATCTTATTATTTTAGAACGTTAAAACTTTATCCGCCCATAATGTCCACTCGGATACATCATCTAAGGTACCAAGGGTCACACCGTCAATTAATTTAGCATCTAATAAACCACGTGCTTTTACACAGCTGGTGCATAATTTAATTTCAGCCCCTTGTGACGCTAAAATATCGATAAGTTGTTGGATATTGAAACCTTCATTTGGGTTTTGCCCCGCAATACCGCATAAAAATCGCATCAGAAAAAGCAGAATAATTTGATATTTACATCCTTGCTGTGCTCTTCTTTCATATTGATGGCGAAACGAACAGCGTTGAAGGTTTTTTCTCCACTATATGTGGAATCATTGACGATAAAAAGAATATTTTGCATGACGCACTCCTTGTTGCAATGCTATAAAAATGAAGGCGTAATAAATTACGCCTTTATGAAATCAGCCAACCCAAACGAACTTGGCTACAAATAATAAAGACACCACCCACACAGGGGCATTGACCTCGCGTATTCTACCTGTACAAGCCTTCATGACGCAATAACTAATAAAGCCAAATGCGATACCTTCAGTAATTGAATAAGTAAATGGCATCATCGCTGCAGTGATAAAAGCAGGTGTTGCTTCAGTTAAATCATCCCAGTGTACACGAATAAGACTGGATGCCATTAAAATCCCCACATAGACTAATGCCCCTGCGGTTGCATAAGCTGGTACCACACTAGCTAGTGGCGAGAAGAAAATGGTAAGTAAGAATAAAACACCGACTGTCACCGCTGTTAAGCCAGTTCTGCCACCGACAGAAACCCCAGCGCCACTTTCGATATAGGTACTGATAGCTGAGGTTCCGATATAAGAACCAACCACAGCACTCACGCTATCCACATAAAGGGCTTGTTTCATTTTCGGGAAACGACCTTTTTCATCACTGAAACCTGCTTTATCGGTTACACCTAATAAGGTGCCTGATGAGTCAAATAGGTTGACTAAAAGGAAAGAGAAAATTATGCCAAGCAAAGCCGTATCTAAAGCACCAGCAATATCCACTTTCCCCACAACCGCACCTAAACTTGGTGGCATCGAAACAATGCCGTGGAAGGTAACTTGGTCATCAATTAAAAGTGCTAATCCAGTGACTACCGCAATAGAAATTAAAACACCAGAGAAAATATTACGTGCAGCTAAAACTACGATAATAAAGAAACCTAATACGCCAAGCAGAATTTTCGGATCATGTAAATTGCCTAATGCCACTAAGGTTGCAGGATTCGCGACAACCAATCCCATATTTTTAAAGCCAATTAACGCAATAAAAAAGCCGATACCTGCACCAATTCCCACGCGCAATGAAAGCGGAATAGAAGCCATTAACCAATAACGGATTTGGAATAAGGTGAGAACAAATAAACCAATCGAGCCCCAGAAAATGGTGCCCATGCCCACTTCCCAAGAATAACCAAGCTTGCCAACGACTACATAAGCAAAGAACGCATTGAGTCCCATGGCGGGTGCAAGGGCGATAGGTAAATTACTGAATAACCCCATCGCAATGGTGCCGAGCGCGGCGATTAAACAAGTGGTCACGAAAACAACTTGCTTATCCATTCCCGCATCACCTAATACAGATGGGTTCACAAACACGATGTACACCATGGTAAAGAAGGTGGTGATACCAGCGATAATTTCGGTTTTGGTCGTACTGCCCTTTTCTTTAATGGAAAAAAGGCGTTCAAGTAAAGATTGTTGCATTGTCTTTCCCTTAACTTAAATTAATAACCTTGGTGATAAATCGACTCAAGTAATTTCACACCTAACAAGGCAATATTGAAACGTTGCTCATCAGCAACCGTCCAAAATTCAATACCATTTTCAACCGCACTTTGTTGGCTGATATGCAATTTTACGCTGTCTTCACCATTTTCATTTTCACCGTTAATCACGGGCGTAATAAGGCTATCGTGTAATTCAATCAATTCGTTTTGTTGTGGCTGGTAATCAAATTCATAATCTGAAAGTGCGGTCACTTTTTGTGCCATTCCATAGAATACGGGCACTTGAATTTGATGGAAAATGACATTGTCTAACTGCGGGAAGATTTTTTGTAATTGCAGATTTAAATTAGCCGCTTGTTGTGGAAACACATCAAAGGCAAAACGGGTTTCACCTTCTTCCAATGGCATACCATTCAGTAAACGAGCAGTTTGTCCTGCAAGTTTATTCACGGTTTCACCATCCGTATAAGAAGCGGGTAAAAGTGACGTTGCAAAAACTTGAGTTAAATTTGTTTGTTGAATAATTGGAGCCAAAGATAAAGCTAATTGACTCACTTGCGGATCGGGTAAACTCACAATGTTACGTTGTCTTAACTCAGTCAGATTTTCTTCATTGATTGTTGGGACAACAACAGGGACATCAGATAATGCAGAGCAAATCCCTTTTAAATCAATCACCACACAGCCACTTTCTGCGGCTTGAGCTAATAAGGGGGCTTGGTCAATTTGGCCTGCGAAGAAAAGATAATTAACGCTATCCCACTCAATCTCATCAGTGGCTAATTGAGCAACGGCTTTATTGCGAAAACGTACCGCTTGCTCTTCTTCAAAAGGATAAATTTCTACAATTGAAACCTTGCCTACATCTAGCTCACTTTGTTCAAGGGCTTCGGCAATTTTTTCACATAGATCAAATTCTGCTGCAATAGCAATATTTAGGCTTGCGTCCATTTTTCTCTCCGCTGTAAAATGTTCTGAACCGATTCATTCTACAGAAAAAAGACGCATAAATACATAAGGAAATCAGATGACACCGGCAATTGATTTACTAAAGAAAAATAAAATTCCTTTTACTCTCCATACTTATGATCATGACCCTAACAATACGCATTTTGGCGATGAAGCCGCTGAAAAACTTGGGCTTGATCCGCACCAATCCTTTAAAACGCTTTTAGTCGCTGAAAATGGTGATCAGAAAAAATTAGCGTGTTTTGTGCTTTCCACGGCAAATATGTTGAGTTTAAAGAAAGCGGCAAAAATCAATTGGTGTAAAAAAGTCGAAATGGCTGATAAAGATGTGGCACAAAAAAGCACGGGATATTTAGTCGGTGGCATTAGTCCATTAGGTCAAAAGAAACGTGTAAAAACAGTGATAAATTCGACCGCACTTGAGTTTGATACGATTTTTGTTTCAGGTGGTAAACGCGGATTAAGCGTCGAATTAGCGCCTCAAGATTTAGCTAAATTACTGAATGCCGAATTTGTCGATATTATTGACGAAGAATAGAAAAAGAAAAGCCCGAATGAATCGGGCTATCATTTTTATATGATGTTGTGTTTATTTGAATTAGAAACTTGATGTATCTTGGAATAAGCCAACTTTTAAATCGGTTGCAGTGTAGATAACACGACCATCTACTTCCACTTCACCGTCAGCCATTCCCATCACTAATTTGCGATTAATTACGCGTTTCATATTGATGCGGTAAATCACTTTTTTCGCGGTTGGTAAGATTTGTCCGGTAAATTTCACTTCACCTACGCCTAATGCACGGCCTTTACCTTTACCGCCTACCCAGCCAAGGAAGAAAACCCACTAATTGCCACATCGCATCTAAGCCTAAAGCAGCCTGGCATAACTGGGTCACCAATAAAGTGGCAGCCGAAAAACGGTAAATCTGGATGAATATCTAATTCTGCTTCAATATACCCTTTACCAAACGCACCGCCGTCTTCGGTCATTTTTACAATACGATCCATCATCAACATCGTTGGTGCTGGAAGTTGCGGGCCTTCTTTACCAAATAATTCACCACGACCAGAAGCTAATAAATCTTCATAGGTGTAGCTGCTTTTAATGTTTGGTGTACAGGTGTTTTCCATTTTTTATTTCCTTGTATATATAGTTTTGCTTGGTTACAACCAATAAGTAAGGATTCTATGAGGGATTTATAAGAAATGTAAACAGCGAACACTTGTTAGCTCAACTTGTCGGATCAGTCAGTAAAATTAAGATAAAAGAAAAGCGAACACAAGGTTCGCTTTAAAGAAATTAAGATTTAAAGAAATCTAACCAGCTTTTTTTCGGCGTTTCCGAACGGAAAGCAATTCGATTTTGAATTAAACGCGCAATAGGCTCTTTGCCCTTCGCATATTCTTCTTTCTCTTCCAATAAATCGCGGTCAAATAGGATTTTGAGCTGTTTGATAAATATCCTCGACTTGATAGATAAAGAACTGCTCATTTTTCACCGCCTCAACCACTTCGTCAGATAAACTTAATTGCTGAATTGTTGTTGCAGGAATAATCACCCCTTGTTTACCCGTTAAACCACGACGTTGGCAAATGGTGAAAAAGCCTTCAATTTTATCATTCACTCCACCTACCGCATGCACCAAACCAAATTGGTCAATGGTACCCGTAATCGCAATATTTTGCGGCAATGGCAAATCGGATAACGCGCTGACTAATACAGAGAAAATAGCTAGAGACGCACTGTCACCATCAATTTCACCATAGGACTGTTCAAATACTAAAGAAGCAGAAAATGGTAACTGTGATGGCAACTCTAAGATACTCGCCAAGCACGCTTCAGAAATCATCATGCCTTTTCCGTGAAGGTTGCCCGCTAATTCGTTTTTACGCTCCACATCCACGACTTCACCATCACCAAACTGCACTAAACAGCTGATACGAGAGGGTTCACCAAAACAAACCGGGGGTGCCTGGATATTCAATCACAGACAAGCCATTAATCTGCCCAACAATTTCGCCGTTGGTTTCCACATAAATTTGCTCATTGAGAATATCCGCATAAGTACGTTCACGTAAAAAACCGTGCTGTTCGTTCTTTTGTTTAAAAGCTTGCTCAAAAATCAACCGCACTTAAGGTTTGTTTTTTTGTGACAACGTCGCGGCATTGAGCAACATTTCCGTTGTTTTTTTAACGGGTGAAATGTTAATTAAAAAAAGCGATCTTCACTCTCACGCACCAATAACTGATAGAGTTTATTTAATGCAGTTAAATCTAAATCAAGTTCATATTTTGAGGCTAATGCCAACACATAATTAGCCCAATTTTCTTGTGCTTTAGGTTGTGCAACAGAATAATAGCTTTCAATTTCTGCGTAATCAGCCAAGCTATAAAGATCTTCTTCTAACTCACCTAAGGTCGCAATTTCAGTGCGATTGCCTAAAATCACCACTTTTAAATTAAGTGGATAACTTGGAATATCACAAGGCAAGGTTTTAAATGGATGGGCTGAATACCAATCAAAAGTTTGCGTTTGTAAAATATGTTTTAAGCGTTGCCATAAATCAAATTGGCTTAGCATCGTTGCTGCGCTTAAAATCAAAACGCCCCCATTGGCTTGATGCACTAAACCTGGGTGTAAGCAAAATATCTTGCGAACTTGGGTGAACACGCACACTACCAAAAAGACTAAATTGATCAGCATGTAATGCCTTCAGCACATCACCTTGTGCGGCAAAATTATCTGCTGGTGATTGAGCTGGCTCGGTATAAATACGAGGGAAAGAAAAAGAATCTCCCTGCTCAACGACATAATTTACCCCAAAAATTGACCGCTCTTTTGGCTGTTCTTGGCGAATAAGTTCTGCTAATAAATCTGCATATTCTGCTTGATCATCGGCTTTTTAAAACCAACAGAGAACGACGAGGTTGTTTTTAAAAAAATAAAGAAATCGCTTTTTGTGGCATGTTTTTTTGTAATGACCAAAAAAATCAGCCTTTTTCAGCTGAAAGTTCAGTAATCGATAATTCTGGTTGTAAGGCTTGCCAATTTAAGGCTTGTTCCGAAGATGTTAAAGTCACGACATATCTCGCTTTAATTAAATTGGCGGTATTATCGCACACTTCACACTGAGTGAAAATCCGTTATAAAAAAATCTACTGGAAAAATTTTTGTTTTAAAGCGCGTATATTTATGAGGTTACCACGTCACTAAAAAAAGTATAATAAAAACGATGAAATATCAGAAATTAGAAAACCAAGAAGCAAACTGGAAATGGATTTATCTCATTCGCAAACATCGCGAAGGGGAAAAAAATTACCCGTTATGAAGAAAAAAAGCTTAGAAGAAAGCAAAGTTCAAGAATTAATAGAATGTCAGAATTATCCTGAAAAAAATCGAGGAATGGATTAAAAAAATCACCTTTCTCTTGATTTACCTATTAAAGCTTGATCAGGCTATTCGTGCAAGACGTAAACGCTTTTTTTAATGCAGAAAAAAACAATCAACGAAGAAAAAAATCTATTGATTTAGAATATGGTGTTTGGCTTCGTTTGTCTAAATATTCACGAAAAAAATGAAAATGACACTTTCTGAAACCATCACTTATATGATTGATGAACGTGAAAGCAAAGCATTATATGAAAGCCAAATGACGGCAATGAAAGCCGGTTTTGAAAAAAATTTGCTGAATAAATAAGATGAAAAAGCCAAGGTCGAAACCTTGGCTTTTTGATTATGCTAAATAGAGAAGATTTTTGAAACGTTTTTAGCGTTTCGCCTATTCCGCAATCGGAATAATTTTTTTGTGGCGTGAGATCCTTTGTCGCCGTGAATCACTTCAAATTGCACGCGTTGACCTGCTTTTTAATGAACGGTAACCATCCATTTCAATCGCTGAATAATGTGCAAAAAAATGTCTGTATCCACGCCTTCTGCAGAAATAAACCCAAATCCTTTTTGCGTTGTTAAACCATTTTACTACACCAATTTCCATAGTAGACCTCTATAGGCTTCGCCCTTAATACTTAAAAAAACAATAAGACTCATGCCTTATCACCTCAATTGGAAATATATTCAAACATTTTATTTTTTTATGCAACAACGAAACTTTAAAAAAATGATACATTGATCACAAAAATTTTTTTACTTATTTATTATCAGAAGTCTCTTTTATCATCTTTTTGATGAATTTCACGTAATGCTTTTTGCCACAATTTGAATTGCTTCACCGCTACTAATTCCTTGTGCCATTAATTCCTGAATTTGTTCTACTGCTTTTTTTGTTGTTGTTCATGGGTTAAATTAATATCTAACATTATTTCTTCTCGTTAAATTGACCAATTAAATAATTCCATCACGTGCTTCCATTGTTCATCTAAACCAGCCTTAATTTCTATTTTTGGTAAAAATGAATAGGATGCTCAAAAAAATAAGTGTATCTGCGTGTAAAAAAATAAACGCTGACAGCCAGAATATTCTGTTAAAAGCACGATTTTGATGTAAATCACCATATTGTGTATCACCTAAAATAGGATGAAAGATATGTTTCATGTGACGTCGTAACTGATGTTTCCTACCTGTTTGGGGAATTAGCTTCACTAATGAATATCTCGTGGTTTGATAACGCCCTACCGCATAAGGCATTTCCACAATGTTTTAAGCCCTTCATAATCCGTCACCGCCTCTTGAGGTGCTTTATCTTCTTGCGCAAAATTTATCGGCAATCTTATCTAATTGGATTTTTAAGGGGATAATCAATCTGTCCTTCGCCTTGCAAATAACCTCGCACAATCGCTAAATAAGATTTTTTTGCACCGTTTTCTGTTCAAATTGCTGACACATTAAATTTGCTATTTCACTATTTAAAGGCAAATAGCAATACACCTGATGTGGGACGATCTAATCGATGAATAGGAAAAAAACATGCTGCCCGATTTGATCGCGCAAGGTTTGCATCACAAATTGCGTTTCATGAGTATCAAGCCAACTACGATGCACCAACATGCCTGCTGGTTTATTGACGGCGACAAGATATTCATCTTGATATAAAATTTCTAACATTTATTGATTTTTGTAATAAGGCTTCTAATTCACGTAACGGTGTTAATAATTCAACTAAAAAATCTTCTTCCGCTTCTTTAAATGCTTCTTCTAAATAAGGCGACACCGCAATTTGTGAAGGTAAATCTGCCCCGCTTTCAAGTAATGCAAACATTCTTGGAATGAAAATCCATTGCAACCACTCTTCTGGTGACATGGTATCAATAGCAAAAAGGCTCTTCACTTAAAAAAAGCGTCTTGTGCAGGAGGCGTGAACCGTTTGCCATAAATCAAGCTTTTTGCATCGCAAGCTGTAATTGTTGAAGATGAAGTTTTGTTTGATTACGCATAATTTTTTTCCTATTTATAAATAAGCGGCGTATTCTACGAACATCAAGTAATGCTGTAAAGTGCGGTCAGTTTTAACGGTGAATAATAGAAAAGTCAGAATAGCGCTTATTTTCAATATAATCCTCTAAGACTCGTTCAACACTTGCGGTTCTTGGGCCGACTTTTTAACCAATTATAAAAAAATCCTGTAGTTGATCGTCATTGCCTTCGGCAACAATTTCCACGCTTCCATCGACACAATTTCTGACGGTGCCTTTAATGCCAATTCTCTCCGCTTCTTTCCAAGTAAAAATAGCGAAACCCAACACCTTGAACTCGACCATATATAACAAATCGTTTTGCCATGATTTGCTCCTTTATTACAAAAACTTTTTAAAAATTAACCGCACTTTCCTATTCCCATTTTTTAAAATTTAGCATAGCATTACAACCATCTAATTTCATTCAAAAAAATAAAAAGGAGTAATTATGAAATTATGTAAGTTTGCTTTTAGGTGTTGTCGCGCTTGCTGTCAGTACGAGTAGCTTAGCTGGCATGGTAACCACTTCATCAAACCTTGAATTTCTTGCTATCAACGGCCAAAAAGCTAGCAAATCCATTCTAAAAGAAAAAAAATCATTCAACGCTGAAGCAAACCAAACACAACAAGTTGTTGTTCGTTTAGGCGAAATCGTAGGCTCAGGCTCTAGCCAAGCGCTTTTTGAATCTAACCCAATTATTGTGACTTTCCAAAGTCCTGCTGATGATGTTGTGGTATCTGCAGAAAAAATTCGCTCCAAAGAAGATGGTGAGAAATTCAATGCTCAACCACAAATTACTGTTAAAACGAAATCAGGTAATGTGATTGATGCTAAAATCGATACTTTAAAACAAGAAGGTTTATTCCCAGCGGCTAATATTGTTAACGATTTAGCTGAATATAATGCATCAAATGCGCCAGCAGCAGTTTCTGCTTTAGCTGCTCCTGCAGTTGGAATGATGCCTGCTGCGTCAGGAAAAGCTGCGAAAGGCAAAGTTGTTGTACAAGGTGAAAACGTTGCTGAACAACAATTACAATACTGGTTCCAACAAGCCGATAAAGAAACCCAAGCTCGTTTCTTAAACTGGGCGAAAAAACAAAAATAATCGTTTTTTAACCGCTCTTTGATAAAGAAGTGAGCCTTCCCGCTCACTTTTTTATCATCCAATTTTTAGTCACACAATAAGCAAGGATATCAACATGAACCAATGGCTTAATGCAAAAGTAATCGCTTCAATACCTATTTTTATTGCAGTGAATATTGCAGCGTTTCGGCGTCTGGTTTTTTTGATATTTCCACGCAATCCATGCCGTTAATTTTTAGGGATTATTGCAGGCGGTTTGGTGGATTTAGATAATCGCCTCACTGGACGATTAAAAAAATATCTTTTACACATTAATTGCCTTTTTCTATTTCAACCTTCATCGTTCAGCTTAATATTGGTCAACCCATCCAATATGTATTGTTGATGACCATCATCACCTTTTTATTTACGATGGTTGGCGCTGTAGGTGAACGTTATCGCACTATTGCTTTTGGTACACTGGTGGTAGCCATTTATACCACCCTCACTTATACACCGGATAATTCTGCAAGCTGGTTTATTAATCCTGTAATGATTTTATTAGGCACCTTGCTCTACAGCATTGTGACCATCATCGTTTACCTCTTTTTCCCAAACCGCCCTGTGCAAGAGAGTGTCGCGAAAGCTTTTTTTGTGCTTTAGGCAATTATCTAGATGCCAAATCAGAGTTTTTTTGATCCTGATGAAATTGATGAAATCGAGAAAAAAACATCTCAATTTTGCGATGAAAAACACCAACGTGGTGGATGCCTTTAACCAAGCCAGAACAGCACTTTTCTATCGCATTCGTGGACAACATCGACATGCTCGCACACAACGTATGATTCGCTATTATTTTGCGGCGCAAGACATTCATGAACGTGCAAATTCCACATATTTTGATTATCGACAAATTGCGGAACAACTCAAAAATACAGATTTAATTTTTCCGTATTCAGCGCTTGCTCGAATTACAAGCTCAAGCTTGTCACGATATTACGGCTTGTCTGCGTCAAAAATACGCCTTATCACTATAATATTCGCGTAGAAAAAGCATTAATGGGCACAATTCAATCTCTTGAGCTTTATAGCAAAGAACACGCTGAACAAAACAATGTTTTACTCGCCCTTCAAACGCTTATTGATAATCTGAAAAGTATTAACTGGCAGCTACGTCAGCTTGAGCAAGAAACCAGTGAAAATGATCAAACGGCACAAATCCATACTGAGCAAATTACAGGCCTAAAAAAATATTCTTTCAGTTATTGGAAGTAATTTTACCTTTCGAATCACCACTTTTCCGTCATGCTATACGTTTGTCTATCGTGGTATTTTTTTATGTTGCTCCATTGTTGAATTTTTTTCCAATTTAATTTAGGGGTACTGGATTTTTGCTTACAGCAGTATTTGTGTGTCAACCAAACTATTCGGCAACGAAAAGTGCGGTTACGTCAGCGTATTGTAGGTACGATTTTAGGGGTGGTTATTGGCTCTTTATTGCCTTACCTCAACCCTACATTAGAGATGAAACTTGGCTTAATGGTGGTGACCAGTACGCTCTTTTTCTTCTTTCGAAGTAATAATTACAGTTTCTCCACGTTCTTTATTACGCTGCAAGTGTTGATCAGCTTTTCGATGTGATGGGATTTGATACTCAGGCGGCGCTCTTTCCCTCGCCTCATCGATACCGTATTAGGTTCAGCCATTGCATGGTTTGCGGTTTCTTATTTATGGCCGGATTGGAAATATCTGCAACTCGATAAAGTGAGCCGCCAAGCGATTCAAAGTGATGCACAATATTTATTGCACATCATCAGCCAACTACAATTTGGTAAAAGCGATGATTTGAAATACCGTATTGCACGCCGTAATGCTCATCAATATGCGGCAGCATTGAGTACAACGGTTTCCAATATGAATAATGAACCGAAGAAATATCAAGCCTATTTGCAGGAAGGTTTTGACTTGTTAGAAATGAATTATTCTCTGTTGAGTTATATTTCTGCTTTAGGGGCATATCGCTATAAAATGACGCAGTTACAGCAAACTACAGAATTTTTTTAGCAGACTTTTTATCCTGTCGCGAAAAAAAGGTTTTATATACGCTGGAAAAATATTGAAAAAGCTTCGTCCTGAAATCTTTGCCAAACTACAAGGTAATATTGAGCAAAGCCTAAAAAGAAATTCAGTTGGATGAAAATCAAACTAAAGCAGATATGGCTTTTGCGTTACCATATCAGCAACTTAACTTGATTTCTCAATTGCTGCCTCAGCTGTATCGCTATTTCCAACATAGTCAGAAAGAATCGATTACCAAATAAAAAAACAAAGGAAAAAAACTGACCGCACTAACCCCAAATTTTTTTATTGTTCTCAGTGCGATAAATAGAGATAATACGCCACTTATGTAAAATAAATTTAGACGCAATGACACATTACATTCTACTCATTATCAGCACCGCATTAATCAATAACTTTGTTTTGGTCAAATTCTTAGGACTTTGTCCATTTATGGGCGTGTCCAAAAAAAGATTGAAACGGCGATTGGTATGGGGCTTGCTACGACATTTGTATTAACTGTAGCATCACTGTGTTCTTATTTAATCGATAATTATATTTTTAATGCCGCTAAACGCCACATTCTTGCGCACGTTAGTCTTCATTTTAGTGATTGCCGTTGTGGTTCAATTTACCGAAATGGTGATCAATAAAAACAAGCCCATCACTTTATCGCTTATTAGGGATTTTTCTTACCGCTGATTACCACAAACTGTGCCGTACTCGGTGTGGCATTATTAAACGTTAATTTGGCACACAATTTAACAGAATCTGTCATTTATGGTTTTGGTGCGTCTTTAGGGTTTCGGGTTTAGTTTTAGTTTTATTTGCAGCCTTACGTGAACGTCTTTAGTTGCTGCAGATGTACCCATTACGTTTCGTGGCTCGTCTATTGCGTTAATTACGGCCGGTTTGATGTCTCTCGCCTTTATGGGCTTCGCCGGGTTAGTAAAATGATTTATCTCTTAATGTTTATTACTGTAACAGTGATTTTTCTCGGCTTATTTTGGAATAACACTAAAAAATAATGTTTATCTTAATTTCAGTAACCATTCTCGCTTTAATTTTTGGTGCGATTTTAGGTGTTGCTTCGATTAAATTAAAAGTCGAAGCTGATCCTATCGTCGAAAAAATTGATGCCATCTTACCGCAAAGCCAATGTGGGCAATGCGGCTATCCTGGTTGCAAGCCTTATGCCGAAGCGATTGCCAATGGTGACGTTATCACAAAATGTGTGCCTGGTGGTCGCCCAACGGTAGTAAAAATTGCCGAAATCATGGGTGTTGATGTACCCGCAATGGATGATGTCGCTGAACCAGAAGAAATGGTTGCCTTTATTGATGAAAATATGTGTATTGGCTGTACTAAATGTATTCAAGCCTGCCCTGTTGATGCCATTATTGGTACAAACAAAGCCATGCATACTATTATTCCCGATCTCTGTACAGGCTGTGAACTTTGCGTCGCACCTTGTCCAACAGATTGTATTTCCATGATTAAAGTGAAAAAAGATATTGATAATTGGGACTGGAAGTTTGATCCTAAATTAGTCATTCCGGTTGTAAATACCACAGAAATCGAGAAAAAATTAGTGGTTGGGGAGTCGGAATCACATGGCTGATGTATTAACGAGATTTAAATCCGGCAAAGATTTGGGATTTTAAAGGCGGTATTCATCCACCTGAAATGAAATCTCAATCAAACCAATCCCCGATTCAGCAATCAGAACTTGCTCATGATTTTTATGTCCCCATTAAACAACATGCTGGCACTGCAGGAAATGTATTAGTTAAAGAAGGTGATTATGTCCTTAAAGGCCAACCTCTAACACAAGGTGATGGCTTAAGAACCTTGCCTGTTCATGCTCCTACTTCTGGTACGGTAAAATTTATCGGAAAACATGTTGCGCCTCATCCTTCTGGTTTAACTGAGGATATGATTCATATTCAAGCGGATGGTTTGGATAAATGGCGTGAGCAATTTCCACTTGAAGAATTTTTTTCACACAACCTGTCGAACAACTCATTGATCGCATTTATCAAGCGGGGCGTTGCTGGCTTAGGGTGGTGCAGTATTCCCGACTGCCGCCAAAAATCCAATCGGCTGAAAAGAAAGTTAAACTCTTAATTATTAACGGCGCAGAATGTGAACCCTATATTACCTGTGATGACCGCTTAATGCGTGATTACACGGATGAAATGATCGAAGGGATTCGCATCTTACGTTATATCTTACGCCCTGAAAAAAAGTGGTGATTGCGGTTGAAGACAATAAACCTGAAGCGATTCAGGCTATTCAACAATCACTACATGGTGCAAATGACATTGAATTGCGCGTTATTCCGACTAAATATCCATCCGGTGCAGCCAAACAGCTGATTTATTTGCTTACCGGCATGGAAGTGCCAAGTGGCGGACGTTCTTACGATATTGGCGTATTAATGCATAATGTCGGCACGGCTTTTTGCGATAAAAAGAGCGGTCATTAATGATGAGCCTTTTAATTGAGCGTGTCGTCACGCTTACGGGTGATAAAAATTTCGAGAAAGGCAATTACTGGGTTCGCTTAGGTACACCAGTTGATCACTTATTAGCGCAAGTTGGCTATCAATATGACGAACGCTTTCCCTGTTTTTCGCAGGTGGACCAATGATGGGATTGCAACTTTCTGATCTCAATGCGCCCGTCACTAAATTAATTAACTGTCTATTAGCACCTGATCATTTTGAATATGGTGAACCCGAACCGGAGCAATCTTGTATCCGCTGCTCTGCTTGTTCTGACGCTTGCCCTGTTAATTTAATGCCACAGCAACTTTATTGGTATGCTCGCAGTGAAGATCATCAAAAAAATCTGAAGAATACAGCTTAAAAGATTGTATTGAATGTGGCGTGTGTGCTTATGTTTGTCCAAGCCATATTCCGCTTATTCAATATTTCCGTCAGGAAAAAAAGCCAAAAATTTGGGAAATTAAAGAAAAAAAGCGAAAAAAAGCTGAAGAGGCTAAAATCCGTTTTGAAGCCAAAACAAGCTCGTATGGAACGTGAAGAGCAAGAGCGTAAAGCGCGTTCACAACGTGCTGCAGAAGCTCGCCGTGAAGAACTTGCAAAAACAAAAAGGTGAAGACCCAGTTAAAGCAGCGTTAGAACGCTTGAAAGCAAAAACAAGCGGGTTCAGCAGCAAATAAAAGAAACGAAAAACTATCGTATCTGAGAAAGGGCGAAATCTTACCGGATAACCATGAGCTCATGGAGCAACGTAAAGCCCGCCGTCTTGCTAAACAACAAGCGCAAGCAGATACAGGCACTGTGACGGATGCAACAACGTCACAAACTGACGAAAAAAAGATGCGAAAGAAAAGCGGCTGTTGCAGCTGCTCTAGCAAGAGCGAAAGGCCAAGAAAAGCTGCTGCTCAAGGTGAAACGGTTGCGACACATGCAACTGAAAAGTGCGGTCGAAAAAAACAGATGAAAAATCCAACCGCACTTGATCCGAAAAAAGCCGCAGTAGCTGCAGCCATTGCTAGAGCTAAAGCCAAGAAAGCTGCCGCTCAAAGTGAAGCTGTTACAACAAATGCAAACTGAAAGTGCGGTCGAAAAAAACAGATGAAAAATCCAACCGCACTTGATCCGAAAAAAGCGGCAGTAGCTGCAGCCATTGCTAGAGCTAAAGCCAAGAAAGCTGCTGCTCAAAGTGAAACAGTTACAACAAATGCAACTGAAAGTGCGGTCGAAAAAACGGATGAAAATCCAACCGCACTTGATCCGAAAAAAGCCGCAGTAGCTGCAGCCATTGCAAGAGCTAAAGCCAAGAAAGCTGCTGCTCAAAGGTGAAAGCAGTTACAACAAATGAAACTGAAAGTGCGGTCGAAAAAAACAGATGAAAAATCCCAACCGCACTTGATCCGAAAAAAGCCGCTATCGCAGCAGCCATAGCAAGAGCTAAAGCAAAAAAAGCGGCTGCTGAAGCGGCCAAAGAAACAGAATAACGCAGGAAAAGATTATGTTTAAGAAAATGGTGAGTTCGCCTCATACCCATTCAGGCAAATTAACCGCCCGTATTATGTTATGGGTGATTGCAGCCATGCTGCCTGCTCTGCTCACGCAGATTTATTATTTTGGAATGGGTGTTTTGGTGCAATCCGCTTTGGCTATTTCTTTCGCATTAGTGCTTGAGTTTATTGTGACCAAATTGCGCAATAAGCCAAACCTGGTCTATATTTCAGATTTTAGTGTGGTGCTTACTGCCTTAATTTTAGCGATGGCGATTCCGCCTTATGCACCTTATTGGGTGATTTTAATTGGTACGCTTTCCGCTGTTATTCTAGGCAAACATGTTTATGGTGGCTTGGGACAAAACCCATTTAATCCGGCAATGGTGGGTTATGTGGTGCTATTGATTTCTTTCCCACTACAAATGACAAGTTGGATGCCACCGATTTCATTATTGAATGAACCCCCAACATTTGCGGATTCGCTTTCTTTAATTTTCACAGGCTTAACCACTGACGGTTTTAGCTTAAGCCAACTTGTCCATTCCATTGATGGAATTACACAAGCGACGCCATTAGACAGTGCTAAAATCTTTTATAACTTGCATCAGGGCGATGAAAGCGTATTCCATGATTTTGTAAAATTACCAATTTTATTACAAAACGGAACTGACTTTGCTGAAGGTTGGTGGCAAGTTAATCTTGCCTTTATGCTTGGTGGGATTGTATTAATCTTAAAGAAAAAAATTCACTGGCAAATTCCCGCTTCAATGCTCGTGACCTTTGTGACCTTAGCAACAATCACTGCGATGTCAGGCCATCATCATTTAAGTATGATTAGCCAACTCTTTAGCGGTGCCATGATGTTTGGCGCGTTCTTTATTGCGACTGACCCTGTCACAGCTTCTATTACACCTCGTGGTAAGCTTGTATTTGGTACTTTGGTCGGATTATTGGTTTACCTCATTCGTTACTTTGGAAACTACCCTGACGGCGTGGCATTTGCGATTTTGTTAAGTAATATTTGTGTACCACTTATCGATCACTATACCCGCCCTCGTGTAGCGGGACACTTTGCAAAAGGGAGTAAATAATGGGTATTTTTAAAGTCACCTCCCGTTTTGGTTTGTTATTAGGTTTTATTGCGCTTGTATGTACCGCTGTTTCTGCGGGCATTTATATGCTGACAAAAGATAAAATTGATGAAGCCATGGCTGAACAACAAAAAGCGTTATTACTCCAAGTCATCCCTCAAGATTATTTTAATAATAACTTGCTTGAAAGCGTGGAAACGCCTGAGCAAGATAAACTCAAAGGCATTCAAAAAGTCTATTTTGCGATCAAAGATCATGTGCCAACAGCCTATGCTTATGAAACGACAGCACCAGATGGTTATTCAGGGAATATCCGTTTATTAGTAGGGATCACTCCCAAAGGTGAAGTTTTAGGTGTGCGTGTCATCGAACATCATGAAACCCCAGGATTGGGCGATAAAAATCGAACTTCGCATTTCTGACTGGATTTTAAGTTTTACAAACCAGGTTATCGTACCCGAAAGCCTAAAAGATTGGGCAGTCAAAAAAGATGGCGGTAAATTTGATCAATTTTCTGGCGCAACTATTACGCCGCGCGCGATTGTGAATCAAGTAAAAACGCTCTGCTCTCGTGATGCTTGAAAAATGAAGCATTACTCAACGAGATGGCAAAAAAATACGCGCAATAGGATATTTATTATGACTGATTTAACCGAAAAAAACGACCGCACTTGATGAGCAAAGTGCGGTTGAAAATTCAGAAGAAATAACGCAAACGCCTTCTGTTTGGAAAGAAATCTTTATTCAGGGCGTATGGAAAAAAACAACTCTACCCTCGTGCAATTATTGGGGCTTTGTCCGCTTTTTGGCTGTTTCAAGTACGGCAACAAATGCATTAGGTTTAGGGCTTTGCAACCATGTTGGTTTTTAACCTGTACAAACACCGTTGTTTCGCTCTTTTCGTAAGCAAATTCCTCATGATATTCGTATTCCGATTTATGTGATGATTATTGCCACCACCGTAACCGTGGTGCAATTATTGATGAATGCTTATACCTATACGCTCTATCAAGCACTCGGGATTTTTTTATTCCTTTAATCGTGACCAATTGTATCGTGATTGGTCGTGCAGAAGCCTTTGCCTCTAAAAAAATAGCGTTGCACATGCTGCCTGGGATGGTTTTTTTCAATGGGATTAGGCATGGCATTAAGTATCACTGTATTAGGTGCGTTACGTGAAATCTTAGGTCAAGGTACCCTTTTTGAGGGCATTGAAAACTTATTTGGTCAAGGTGCGAAAATTCCTTACATTACATATTTACCAAACGGATAGTAGCTTTTTACTCTTTATTCTTCCGCCAGGTGCATTTTATTGGATTAGGCATCCTATTGGCGATTAAAAAAACCGAATTGATATGAAAAAAATGAACCAAGCTAAACGAATTGAAATTCTCACTCGACTTCGGGAGCAAAACCCGCATCCCACCACGGAATTAGAGTATAATTCGCCTTTCGAATTACTCATCGCCGTGATCTTATCGGCCCAAGCCACCGATAAAGGTGTCAATAAAGCGACGGCAAAATTATTCCCTGTGGCAAATACACCACAAGCTATTTTTAGATCTCGGCTTAGAGGGGTTTAAAAGAATACATTAAAACCATCGGGCTTTATAACAGCAAAGCAGAAAAATATTATTAAAACCTGCCGTGATTTAGTTGAGAAAACACAACGGTGAAGTACCTGAAAAGCCGTGAAGCCTTAGAAGCCCTTGCGGGTGTCGGCAGAAAAAAACAGCGAATGTGGTATTAAATACCGCTTTCGGCCACCCGACTATTGCAGTGGATACTCATATTTTTTTCGCGTATGCAACCGCACGAATTTTTGCCCCTGGTAAAGATGTGGTAAAAGTAGAAGAAAAAAACTGCTCAAAGTTGTGCCTAAAGAATTTAAAGTCGATGTGCATCACTGGCTTATTTTTGCACGGGCGTTATACATGTATTGCCCGCAAACCTCGCTGCGGAGCTTGCATTATTGAAGATCTCTGCGAATACAAAGAAAAAAACAGATTATTAAACGAATACAATTAAACGGAATATATTATGACAACAAACAATCAATCTCGCCAAACGTGGTCTAGCCGACTAACTTATGTGCTCACCGTTGCGGGGAGCGACAGTTGGCTTTTGGGGCAACATGGCGCTTTCCTTATTTAGTGGGTGAAAATGGCGGTGGTGCCTACGTACTTCTCTTTTTGTATTGCGATGATTGTGATTGGTATCCCGATGATTTTAGTGGAAAACGTCATCGGTCGCCGTTTGCGTGTGAATTCCATTGATGCCTTTGGCGACAAAAATCCAAGATAAAGGTAAAAAAACATTTCCAAATATTGGAAAATTATCGGTTATATGGGGCTTCTTGGCGCATTTGGTATCATGGCCTATTATATGGTGCTTGGTGGTTGGGTGATGTCTTATATCATTAGTCTGATGAAATAACACTCTTGATATTAGCGCCCCAATTACAAAAAGAAGTGGCTAAAGATTTCTACGATTTACACATCAGCAACAGCCCATGGGAAATCATGCTTTACACCTTCCTGTTCGTGGCGGTGAATTACATTATTTTAGCGAAAAGGTATCATCGGCGGGATTGAACGTTCTGTTAAATACTTAATGCCATTACTCTTTATCTTCCTAATTGGTATGGTGATTCGTAACCTCACCTTACCTGGCGCAATGGAAGGTGTGACTTTCTACTTAAAAACCTGATTTCAGCAAAAATCACACCTAAATTATTCATCTTCGTATTAGGGCAAGTGTTCTTCGCATTAAGCCTTGGTTTCGGTGTATTAATTACTCTCTCAAGCTATTTAAATAAAGAAGAAAACCTTATTCACACAGCCGTTATTACAGGCTTCACAAATACTATTATCGCTGTGTTATGTGGTTTTTATGATCTTCCCATCATTATTCACATTCGGCATTGAACCTAACGCCGGGCCCAACCTTGGTTTTCCAAAGTTTACCAATTGTATTCTCACATTTATGGGCGGGTAAATTCTTTGCTATCGTGTTCTTCGGTTTATTGCTTATTGCGGCATTAACCACATCAATCACGATTTACGAAGTCATCATCACCGCATTACAAGAAAAACTCAGAATGCGCCGTGGTAAAGCGATTTTTGTTACCTTAATGGGGATTTTCTTATTAGGTAACGTGCCATCTATTCTAGGTGATAACCTTTGGAAAGATTTCACCATTTTCGGTAAAAGCATTTTCGATGCCTTCGATTTCGTCAGCGGAAATATTCTCTTTATGCTGACCGCACTTGGCTGTGCCATTTTCGTTGGTTTCGTGTTAAAAGATGATGCCAAAAAAGAACTATCACCAACACCAAATTCACTTTTCACCACAATTTGGTTTAACTATGTGAAATTTGTGGTTCCTGTGATTATTTTGGTGATTTTTATCAGTAACCTTATTTAATCATTACAGTGAACTCTTAAAAAAATTAACTGAAGTTAATGTTTAGTTAATTCTGTAATTTAGAAAAAGGATAAATTTATGTTTTCCCTAAAGAAAATAATGCTTATCAGCATATTATCACTAGTTAGCATCAATATTTTTTTGCCGAGTTTAAAAGATAATAAAAGTTACAGAAGAATACTTTGGTGGGATTTGGAAATATGATAGCCAAAAATCCAGCCGCTAAAAAAATCTTCCAAAAACTATAGAACTTGCTCAATTTATTTTTTTGAACCTGATACAAAAATCCTGCAATGGTACATTCGTATAGCATGATATTTAGTTTTTTTCTAATGGGAGGGAAATTCATAAAGACTTGCCCAAACTCCAAAAAGCTTTATTTAAGAAAAGCTGAAAATAAACAATTATTTTTTTAAAAAATAATTGAAGAACAAACAACATTATTTAAAAAAAGATAAATTAACTTTTTTTATCCTGTTCTAATGGCAGAGTGTGATAGCCAAAAAAAGTATTATTTTATTATCAAGTCCAAAATGAGGGTTTAGTTATTAGTCATGATAAAGCTAATATAGAAAAAGATTATGCAATTAAGATCTTTCGTTGATTTAAGAAATTGGCAAAGAGACATTATCAGTGATTATAAACTTTTATTTTTAAACCTGATTTAACAAAAAAAGTGCGGTCAAAAATTTTCTTAGGTTTTAAAAATTCTCCTAAAAATGATCGCACCTTTCTTTAATTAAATATACAAAACCCCTCTATTTCCCCTCTGCTTGGTTTTTTTCTTTTCCTCTAATTCTTCCCAACGAAGAAAAAAGCCGTTTCAAGTTCGGCTTCGGTATCCGCTAATTCCTTAAGCTTCGCATCCGTTACATCATGGGCTTGTTGGAAAAAGTGGGGATCACCAATTTCAGCTTGAAGTGCGGTAATTTTCTCTTCCAATTCTTCCAACAATTGTGGTAGCTGTTCTAACTCACGTTGTTCTTTATAAGAAAGTTTAACGGATTTTGGCTTTTTGAGAAACAACGTCATTTTTTTAACCGCACTTTCTTGTACTTTTTGGTGCTTCTTTTTTTGACTTTTTGGGGCTTCTTGCTCTGCTTTCATCGCAAAGTAATTGGCTTGTTGTCCTTTTGCATCAAAGAAACCGCCCACGTATTTATTCAATACGCCGTCGCCTTCAAAGAAATAACACTCAGTCGCGACGTTATCAATAAACTGACGATCATGGCTGACAATCAATAAGGTGCCTTGATAATCCGTGAGGATTTCTTCCAGTAATTCTAAGGTTTCTACATCCAAGTCATTGGTTGGTTCATCGAGAATCAGTAGATTATTTCGGTTTCAGTAATAATTTTAGCCAATAACAAACGATTACGTTCACCACCTGAAAGCGCTTTTACGGGTGTCATCGCTCGTTTTGGTGGAAATAAGAAATCCTGTAAATAGCCCAACACATGACGTTTTACACCATTGACTTCAATATCCTGTTTGCCATCGGCAACGTTATCCATCACCGTTTTTTCCGGATCAAGATCTGCACGATATTGGTCAAAATAAGCGATATCTAATTTTGTACCACAATGAATGCGACCACTCGTTGGCTTGATTTCACCTAATAAAAGTTTAATAAACGTGGTTTTTCCGCAGCCATTTGGGCCAACCAAAGCAATTTTATCGCCACGTAAAATGGTCGTGCTGAAATCTTTGAGCAGCTGTTTGCCTTCAATTTCATAGCTCACATCTTCCATTTCAAATACGATTTTGCCAGAACGACTTGAGTTATCTAATTGTAACTTGGCGGTGCCCATCACTTCACGACGTTGGCGACGTTCTTCACGCATAGCTTTTAAAGCGCGCACACGGCCTTCATTACGCGTACGGCGCGCTTTAATCCCTTGACGAATCCAAACCTCTTCTTGTGCTAAATGCTTATCGAAAAGCTCGTTTTGTAACGCTTCGACACGTAAGTTTTCTTCTTTCGTGGTGAGGTATAAATCATAATCACCAGGATAAGACACTAATTTCCCGCGGTCTAAATCCACAATACGAGTCGCCATTTTACGGATAAAAGAACGGTCATGAGAAATAAACACAATACTTCCGGTAAATTCTAATAAGAAGTTTTCTAACCATTCGATTGCATCCACATCCAAGTGGTTGGTCGGTTCATCTAATAACAAGACATCAGGATTACACACCAACGCACGAGCAAGGGCGGCTTTACGCAACCAACCACCCGATAAATCGGCTAATTTAGTATCAGGATTTAACTCGAGCTTTTTGCAGAACTTCATTGATTTTATTTTTCAAACTGCCAGCCATTGGCATGCTCTAATTTAGCTTGCACTTGTGCCAGTTGATTAAGAATTTGTTCACTGTAATTTTGTGTCAACTCTTGTGAAATATGGTGATATTCCTTTAACAAATCCGCTAAATGCTCAATGCCTTCCGCCACATAATCAAATACATTCCCTTCAGCATGGCGAGGCGGGTCTTGTTCTAAACGCGAAACCACTAAATCTTTTTCATACTGCACTTTGCCGTCATCCATGGTGACTTGCTGTGCAATAATTTTTAATAAAGTCGATTTACCTGCACCCGTTACGCCCCACCAAACATACGCGCTCATTCGGGTTCAATATGAAGTTCTGCGTGATCAAGTAAGGGGATGATCACTAAAAAGAAAGATAAGCGTTAGTTAAACTAATTAATGCCACAAAATTGTCCTATAAATTCAAAAATATCAATAAAAAAATAACCGCACTTTAGAGCTGATGATAAACCTTTAAGGCATAAGCATCTGACATGCCCGCGATATAGTCACAAATAATACGTTTTTTGACCCTGCTCTGGTGCATTTCTCCAACGATTAGCCGTATTCGTTGGCAATAAACGTTCGGGGTCAGACTCAAAAATCTGAAACATTTCCGTGAGAATGCGTTGGCCTTTATATTCAATACGTTGCGTTTCGACATGACGAATCACGTATTTCCACACAAACTTTTTTTGAAACACATTTAATGCCGCAATCACATCTTGCGGTAGTTCTGCGTTATAACGTAACAAAGGTTCATCAAAATTGCCGGTAACTTTCCAACGCACATGGGTGATAAAGAAATTCACTAATGCACCAATGGCATTTTTACGCTCAAAATGATGATTGGAGAATAATCGCTGGCTGACTTGTTCTATATTTTTTGCCAACCAATCGGAAGAAATCGTTTTAAGTTCATCTAAGGCTTCTTGCCACTGATGTTGATTTACTACACCGGTCACAATCGCATCTTCTAAATCATGCACGCCATACGCAATATCGTCCGCCAACTCCATAATACTGCAATCTAAAGATTTAAATTGTGTTTTTAAAAACTCGGCAGGATTTGACCGCACTTTTTGAAATGAGCCAAACAAAGTGCGATCATTTTCAGAAAGGTTTTGCAATAACCAAGTAAACATTGTGACGTCATCACGGAATAAACCCTTTTTCCAGGTTTCCAATCGCTAATTTTTGACATAACGCGGATCAGAGTTTTCAGCATGCGGCAACTTGGCATATTGTGGTGAAGATAAGTCTAAAATATTCGGATATTTCACTACGCCTAAAATGGCACGACGCGTTAAATTCATCCCTGCTGTTTCGGTATAAGGCTCAAGTTTAGTAATAATACGAAATGTCTGCGCATTGCCTTCAAAGCCGCCATGATTACGCATCATATAATTGAGCGCTACTTCCCCACCATGACCAAACGGCGGATGACCAATATCATGCGCAAAGCACAAACTTTCAATTAAATCATTAGCTTGGTAATAAAGGGCTTGAGTTGTTTCTGTAATTCACTTTTTTCGATATGAAGCTGGTCTGAAATAGCAACATAACTTTCCGCAAATTTTTAATTGGGAAACAAGGCTGCTACCGATTTGTGCCACTTCTAGAGAATGAGTTAAAGCGCGTGCGATAAAAAATCATTTTCGCCCACCGCATGAATCTGTGTTTTTGGCTTGCAAACAACGGAAAGCGGCAGAATGTAAAAATCCGCCCGCGATCACGACGAAATGGCGGTCGGTGATCTTTTTCGCGAGGCGGATCAGGAAGGAAACGTTCAGTCCAAAAATCAGCTAATTGGGTTCTCATAAAAATAGACGAATAACATGGAATACTAAGGGGGCTAAAATTGAGCTCATAATACCGCAAAGTACCAAAGAAATCGAACTATAACTCCCCGGCTTTCGGATCGGCTTCCATACAGCTTACTGTGCCTAATGCGTGAGAAACTGCACCAACAGATAAACCCCACCGCTTCTTGTTGTTTAATACCAAGTTTTTTTCAAGATGAGATAACCAAAAACAGAACCTTGCAAACCTGCAACAATCACGCCTACGGCTGTAACGGCTGGAATACCGCCTAAATGAGAAGACACTTCCATCGCAATTGGCGTGGTAATTGATTTTGGCAATACGGTCGCGACCATTTCAGGGACTTGCTCCTAAAAATAATCGCAAAAAATGGCACCGGTAAACATGGAAAACAGAGAAGCTAATGTCACCACAGAAAGAATAATTTTCCACTGTTTCGCAATTTGACGAAGTTGTTCATACAACGGTAACGCCAGCGCAACAATACTCACGCCTAATAAATTATTAATCGGCGCATTACCCGCCATATAATCATCATAAGGAATATCGCCAACTACTAAAAATCAGCACAAGAATTGATACTGTGAGCACGAACGTATTGAAAAATCATGGATTTCCAACGTTTACTGATTTGTAATGCGAGCCAAAAATCCAAAAAAATCGTTAAAATGGTATAAAGATAAATTGCATACTGCATAATAAAAACCTTAGTCAGCTTGAAGATTGCGTCTTTCTAATACTTTTTTTACGCTTATGGGTAAAGGATTGTTTATAAAAATAAATAGTTTCCTATAAATGCAATAACTAAAAGTGTCAGAACGGTACTGAGAATATTTGGAATAAGTAAAACTTTCCACTGGGCCACGAGTAAATCATAATATTTGATAATCCCCACGCTCACAGGCACAAAAAGGACCGCCATGTAGCGGATCAGTAAGCTCGAACCGAAAATAAATCCACTCCAAGTGAATTACATGAGTCGTTAAACCTAAAAAAGTAATAACAATCCCCAAATGCTGCCTGGAATTCCCCACTGGGATATAGTGAGAAATCAAATTGCCGAGTAGTAACATAATGTATAAAATGATGAGCGAACGAGCGAGTTGAACGCCTTTTTGGAGTAACATATTTCCTCTATCAACTTTTTTTAATAATAATTAAAATTTATTTTACGCTTTTTTTGTTAAAATTACCCATTCATTTTTAGCTAAATTTTTGCGATGCAGATCAAAGAAATTCCAAAATGATTAAAAAAATTCTTCTTATTTTTTTAACCATAATTTTAACCGCACTTTGGACGCAATTTTCAATCTCAGCAGAACGCCAAGTAGAATGCTGGGTAGTAGGCGTAAGTGATGGCGACACCCTGACTTGCCTCTTACCCACTAAAAAAACAATTCAAAAGTGCGATTACAAGAAATTGATGCTCCAGAAAAAAAGGCCAACCATTTGGAAAGAAAGCCAAACAATATCTTTCACAGCTTGTTTTCAAACAAAAATGTGACGTTGTCAGTTTCCGGTTATGATCGCTACCAACGTATTTTTGGCAACGGTTTATCTACAAGAACAAAATATCAACTTAGAAATGGTGAAAAACGGCATGGCTTGGGTTTATCCGCAATATGCTAAAAAAATCCAATCTACTTCCAGGCACAAGATTTTTGCCCAACAACAAAAAAATCGGCTTATGGCGAGATCCCAACCCTATTGCCCCTTATGAATGGCGTAAACAGAAAAAAACACTCAAACACGGAGATAACCATGGCTTTTGATTATCAATCATTTAAAAATGAATTCCCTTATTTTACATCGCCAAATGCCGTGGTTTATTTGGATAATGCAGCGACAGCATTAAAACCTCAAGCACTCATTGATGCAACGACTACTTTTTATCAATCGGCGGGCTCTGTGCATCGTAGCCAATATGAAGCGGCACAAACAGCACAATACGAAAATGCTCGTCACTTAGTTAAAACCTTAATTAATGCGGAAGATGAAAAAGCGGTAATTTGGACGTCTGGGACGACTCATAGCATTAATTTGGTTGCCAACGGTTTACTCCCCTCATTTGCATGCAGATGACGAGATTTTAATTAGCCAAGCGGACCATCATGCTAATTTTGTTACTTGGCACGAAACAGCGAAAAAATGCGGAGCGAAAATTCAAGTGTTGCCTATTTTGGATAACTGGTTAATTGATGAAAACGCTTTGATTGCAACCTTAAATGAGAAAACCAAATTAGTAGCGCTCAATTTTGTTTCCAACGTAACGGGAACGGAACAACATATCCAACATTTAATTCGACTAATCCGCCAACATAGCAATGCGCTCGTTTTAGTGGATGCCGCTCAGGCTATTAGTCATATACAGATTGATTTACAGGCATTAGATGCGGATTTTATCGCCTTTTCTGCACATAAAATTTATGGACCAAACGGCATTGGTGTATTAAGCGGAAAAATTGAGCTCGCTTTCCCTATTACAACCGCTTTTTTATGGTGGAAAAATGATTGAGCGCGTATCCCATGAATGTATTACCTTTAGCGATTTACCTTATCGATTAGAAGCCGGCACACCAAATATTGTGGGCGTGATTGGCTTTGGTGAGGTATTAGATTGGCTCAAAAAATGGGATTTTCAAGCAGCCGAGGCGCATGCCGTTGAGCTTGCTGAACAAAGTAAAGTGCGGTTAAAAAACTATCCGAATTGTCGTTTATTTAATTCACCGCAACCAAGTTCAGTGGTTTGTTTTGTTTTTGATGGGATTGCGGCATCCGATCTTGCTACCCTATTAAGTGAACAAAAAATTGCGTTGCGTGTTGGCGAACATTGCGCCCAACCTTACTTAGCCCGCCTTGGTGAGCGCACTACACTACGACTTTCTTTTGCGCCTTATAACAGCCCGCAAGATGTGGATGCTTTTTTTGCTGCATTAGATAAATCCTTAGAGTTATTAGCATGCTAGAAAACATTAAACAGGCAAAAAATTGGGAAGAACGTTACCGTTTCATTATTCAAGCCGGTAAACATCTTCCTCAACCTTCTCCAGATGAATTGGCTCAAATGCAATCGATTCAAGGCTGCGAAGCGGGACTTTGGTTTAAGACCATTCAACAAAAATGACGGCACGTTTCAATTTCAAGCTTACAGCGAAGCGCGCATTATGAATGGTTTGTTATGGTTATTGTTGCAAAATATCAATGGCCAAACCCGCAACCAATTACAACAATTTAATATTCGTCAATTTTTTGATGAGCTCGGTATTGCTTCTCGCTTAAGTGAAACCCGCTTAAACGGTTTTAAAAACAAATCGAAGAAATCTTGCACAATCTGTAATTATGTATCTGATCGAACCCTTTTTTTAAATTGACCGCCTTAGAAAAACGACATTGGCCAACAAAGCCGTTTGCTCAATGCAGTCATCGACCAATGGCGTTATAACGGGACAAATTATCGGCCGTGAAATCCCGCTTTATTTGACGGAGGAAGATGGCGAAACAAGGTTTTTGCGATGCGCGTTATTTGCCCTGAGCAAGATAGCCTTTTGCCCGAGAAACAATAATCAAACTGTGAATCAGGCGATGGAAAATGCTGAAAAAGAGCGGTCTAAATTTTTCAAGGTTTTTCAAATTATTGCCGATGATTTAAATGCAGACAGCACCGCAGAATGCAGCCATCAGCATGGCAGATGCTCTATACCACACATTTACAATCTTGCTCGCCATTACATAGCGGAGATGATTTTTCTCCAATTCCGCTCTATAAACAGCTAAAAAAATCAACCGCACTTAAGCCAAGATTTGATTAAATGGCAGGAAAATTGGCAGGCTTTGCGATCAGTTGCAAATGAATGGTTCGGTTTTAGAAAAAGAATCGTTAAACGAAATCTCCGAGGTTAATAGCACGCTCAGCAAACATGGACGCTACCTTGCTGCTGAAATTGAAAAAGAAAAGCGGCATACCGACCTATTATTATTTATACCGTGTCGGAGGCCATTCTTTAGAATCTGAACAACAACGCAGTTGCCCGCAATGTGGTGGCGATTGGGCATTAGACGCACCACTATTTGATGTAATTTACTTTAAATGCGACCAATGTCGATTAGTCTCGAATGTGTCGTGGAATTTTTTATAACGCTTTCGTCATTTAGGAAAACAAATGAACTATCAAGATAAAAGCCTTCAATCTTTAAAACTCGGTCAAGCAACAGAATATGCTGCGAATTATGACCGCACTTTGTTACAACCCGTGCCTCGTAAACTCAATCGTGATGGCTTAGGCATTACCGAACAACAGCCATTTTACCCAAGGCGCGGATATTTGGACGGCCTATGAAATTTCTTGGTTAAATCCAAAAGGTTTGCCACAAGTAGCCATTGCTGATGTGGAAATTGATTATCGCAGTGAAAATTTAATTGAATCAAAAAGCTTTAAACTCTATTTAAACAGCTTTAACCAAAGCAAATTTGCTGATTTTGCTAGTGTAGAACGCACAATGCGTGAAGATCTAAGTGCTTGTGCTCAAGGCGAGGTCAAAGTACGTTTACATCCATTATCCCACTATCAAGAACAAAGTATTGATACTTTAACGGGCGATTGCATTGATGATCAGGATATCGAAATCCACAGCTACGAATTTAATGCAGATATTTTGCAAAATTGCACGTCCGATAACGTGGTGGAAGAAACCTTAGTAAGCCATTTATTGAAATCTAACTGTCTTATCACCAGTCAGCCGGATTGGGGAACTGTACAAATTCATTATGTGGGTAAACAAATCGATCGCGAAAAACTTCTCCGCTACATTGTGTCTTTCCGTCAACATAATGAGTTTCACGAGCAGTGTGTCGAGCGTATTTTCTGTGACTTGATGCATTACGCCAAACCAGAAAAACTCACCGTCTATGCGCGTTATACGCGCCGTGGTGGATTGGATATTAATCCATTCCGTTCTAACTTTGAGGAAATTCCGCAAAATTTACGCTTAGCAAGACAATAAATTGCAACAAAAAAGTGCGGTTAGTTTTAACCGCACTTTTATTTTATACATGTCGTAAATCATGAGCTTGTTGCAATAACTGACGACTCTCTTGCAAGAATTGATCGGAATATTCCCCAAACCATTCTCTCACTTGATGGAAAGCATCAATAAACCCTTGGCGATCGCCTTTTTCAAAAAATTGTAACGCTTCTTCATACGTTTGTTTCAAGCTTTCAATCACATCTAAATTTTCTGGCTTATCCATGATAATATCGGCATAAAGTGCCGCATCTTGGGCGAATAGACGACCAATCATGGCTAATTCCAAACGATAAATCGGGGAAGATAATGCCAATAAATTGCTTAAATTGACGGGCTGTTTAGAAAGATGCAGACCATTCGCAAAAGGTAGAAAAAGTGACGTAATGCTTGAATGTACGTCATATTGTGATCATGCTCCGCAGCATCAATTTGGTAAATTTTTGCACCCCAGATTTGAATTTGCTCTAGCAACCATTCATAACGCTCACTAAAAGCGCCCATCACAACGCACAACCACTTGTTTTTGCCATGCTCGCAATATCAGGGACCAAACATTGGATGCAATCCCAACCACTGCCCCTTTATGCACCTCTAACATTTTAGCTAATGGGCGCACGTTTCACGGAGGTGAGATCCGCCAGTAGCATATTTTCCGTTAAATAGGGCTTTTAAACGTTCTATGGTTTTCTAACGTGTGATCAATCGGTACTGAGACAATAACAACATCCGCATTCGTTAAAATGCGTTCTGCCACATCCCAATCATCTCGGTCTAAAATAGAAATAGGATAACCGGAAGCACGCAAATAGCGGGCAAATAACTGCCCCATTTTTCCATAACCACCGACGATAACAATTTTGTTAATGGCTGGATTCAGGGTTTTAAAACCAAATTGATTTTCATTGGAGTAAGATTCACGCATGAAACGACGGAGCACATCTTCAATGAGTTGTGGAGAGATTCCCTGCTTTAGCCGCTTCTTCTCGGCGTAGCTTGTAACATCGCTAATTCACGATCTGGTGCATAAATCGGTAAACCTTTTTCGTGCTTTACTTCGCCGACTTGGGTTACCAGTTCGAGGCGTTTAGCAAAAAGTTGAATCAGTTCACGATCGAGTGCATCAATTTCCTGACGTAAATGGTTAAGAGCATCCATAATTCACCTGTAATATCTTATTTACATAGATTGCAATTAAAAGGTTACAGGTGAGATTACTGGAATTAAAAAAAGAAAGGCAAATAGTTAGAGAGATTGCGTAATCAAGCGCTGCGGACGAATCACATTGTTATCATCTACAACTGCTACGCCTAAAAAGATATTCTCGTCAGAAAACAACCGCACTTGACCATGTAATTTTGGCTTCATTAGCAAATTTGACTCGTTGTCCAAAGCCGATACCTTTACTTTGCTCGGTATTTAGCTGTAATGCGGGTAATTTACTGACTGCTGTATCTGTCGGTAAAAGATGTCGATCAAGTTGTGCAAGATCACCTTGCTCTGCAAGCGCCTGCAAAGCATCCCATGTCATCATCTTTTCTGTTGGATAATCCGCAACCACAGTTCGACGTAACACTGTCACATGAGCACCACAACCTAACATTTCACCTAAATCATCCACTAATGTACGGATATAGGTTCCTTTCGAACAATGCACTTCTAAGGTTAGAAAAGGTGCTTGATACTCGATAAAGTTTAGCTCAAAAATCGTGATAGGACGTGCTTCACGTTCTACTGTAATGCCTGCGCGAGCATACTCATATAACGGTTTTCCATTGTGCTTTAATGCAGAAAACATGGTTGGCACTTGCAAAATATCACCACGGAATTGTTCAAGTGCGGTCAAAATTTGTGATGTTTCCACATTGACAGGGCGCGTTTCGACCACTTGTCCTTCTGCATCCGAGGTATCCGTACGTTCACCTAATTTTGCTGTGACCACATAGCGTTTATCTGCATCTAACAAAAACTGGGAAAACTTTGTGGCTTCACCTAAACAAATAGGCAGCATACCGGTTGCTAATGGATCGAGCGCACCAGTATGCCCTGCTTTATTCGCTTGGAATACGCGTTTCACTTTTTGCATAATGTCATTCGATGACATGCCTTGTGGCTTATCTAATAAAAATACACCATCAATATCACGCCCACGCTTGCGAGGTCTCGACATTAGTCATTTTTCCTCAACGTGTTTTTTTCTCGTCTTCACGTACTCACGTTTGTCACTAAATTAGACATACGCATCCCTTCAACTAAGGATTGATCGTAGAAGAAACGAATTTCTGGCACAATGCGTAAACGCATTGCTTTACCCACTAATGAACGAATATAAGGTGCCGCTTTTTCTAACCCTTTCATGCCTTGTGCAATCGCCACTTCATCATGATCAAACAAAAATGTGACAAACACTTTTGCATAAGCTAAATCGCTTGATACTTCCACATCTGACACGGTTACCATGCCAATACGGGGATCTTTTACTTCCCGTTGTAAAATGATGGCGATTTCTTTTTGTAATTCTTGTGCAACACGATCGCTGCGTTTAAATTCTCTTGCCATAATATTTCTCTTACTAAGTAAGTGTTACCTACATTGATTAGGTTACAAATTATTTCTCTGATTTGGTTTTATTTCGGCGAAGGATAAAACCTATCCCCACGCCAATGAGTACTGCGATAACATTCACTATGACATCCATCACTACAACAACTAGACTCCAGTCTGCCCCACGTTCTTCATAGGGATAACTGGGCATAATAAATGCTTGCAATCCAAAAAAACAAAGTTTTTACAGCAATGGGGATAATTAGAAATTTCCATTTCTTCTGCCCAAAAGCCATAAGCAACCAAAATAGCATTGATAGCCGCCCAACCAAACATTGATTCCATTTTTTTTAGCTCCAATGACAAAAGCGGTCAAAAAAATACGTTGAATTTTGACCGCTCTTTTTATCGATTAGATTGAACGTTTAATTTCAACGACTTCAAACACTTCGATTTGGTCGCCGACTTTTACGTCATTGTAGTTTTTAACGCCGATACCACATTCCATACCATTACGAACTTCAGAGACGTCATCTTTAAAACGACGGAGAGATTCCAATTCACCTTCAAAGATTACCACGTTATCACGTAATACACGGATTGGGATTGTTACGTTTTACTACACCTTCGGTCACCATACAACCTGCGATTGCACCAAATTTCGGATGTTTGAACACATCACGCACTTCAGCCAAGCCGATGATTTCTTGTTTGAATTCAGGTTGTAGCATACCGCTCATCGCAGCTTTCACATCATTTAAGAGTTCATAAATGATCGAGTAATAACGAAGGTCAATATTTTCTGCTTCGATAATACGGCGAGCAGAAGCGTCCGCACGTACGTTAAAGCCGACCATAATCGCATTAGAAGCCGCAGCTAAGGTTGCATCAGTTTCAGAAATACCACCTACACCAGAACCCACAACTTTCACTTTCACTTCATCAGTAGAAAGATCTTGTAACGATTGAATAATCGCTTCCACAGAACCCTGTACGTCTGCTTTCACGATGATGTTCAGTTCAGCCACATCACCTTCAGTCATATTACTAAACATATTTTCAAGTTTCGCTTTTTGCTGACGAGCAAGTTTTCACTTCACGGAACTTACCTTGACGGTGTAATGCTACTTCACGTGCTTTTTTCTCATCACGCACTACGGTTGCTTCATCACCCGCTGCTGGTACACCTGAGAGACCTAACACCTCAACAGGGATAGATGGGCCCGCTTCATCGATTTCTTTACCGTTTTCATCGCGCATTGCACGAACACGACCATATTCAAAACCACAAAGTACGATATCACCTTTACGTAATGTACCAGATTGAACAAGAATGGTTGCAACCGGACCACGACCTTTATCAAGGTAAGATTCAATCACAACACCGCTTGCCATACCGTCTTTTTACAGCCGTTAATTCAAGTACTTCTGATTGAAGTAAGATAGCATCTAATAAATCATCGATACCCATACCTTTCTTCGCAGAAACAGGCACGAATTGTACATCACCACCGAATTTCTCAGAAATCACTTCGTGTTGAAGTAATTCTTGCTCTACGCGATCTGGATTAGCTTCTGGTTTATCAATTTTGTTCACTGCAACCACTAAAGGCGCACCCGCTGCTTTCGCGTGTTGAATCGCTTCAATGGTTTGAGGCATCACACCATCATCTGCTGCAACCACAAGTACGACAATATCCGTTGCTTTTGCACCACGTGCACGCATTGAGGTAAATGCAGCGTGTCCCGGGGTATCTAAGAAGGTAATCATTTTACCGTCGTCCATTTCTACGTGGTACGCACCAATGTGCTGAGTAATACCACCCGCCTCACCTGCTGCAACTTTCGCTTTACGAATGTAGTCAAGCAATGAGGTTTTACCATGGTCAACGTGCCCCATAATGGTCACAACCGGTGCACGAGTTACTTTTTTTCAGCATTAACATCGCGATCGCCTAATACTTCTTCTTCAAGTTCATTTTTCATTGCGAAGAATCACTTTGTGACCCTAATTCTTCAGCCACTAATTGCGCTGTTTCTTGGTCAAGCACTTGGTTAATGGTTACCATTTCGCCCATCTTTCATCATTGCTTTGATGATTTCAGTCGCTTTGGTTGCCATTTTTATTCGCTAATTCTGCAACGGTAATCGTTTCACCAATAACAACATCCTGTTTCACAACCTGAACAGGTTTTGTGAAAGCTTGCTGTAATGCGGCACCTTTCTTTACCATTTTTTTACCTTTACCGAATTTACCGTCTTTTTGATTTTTTTACGGTTAGATTCGCGCTCATTTTTTTAGTGCCTTTCACGTCATCGCGTTCTTTTTTTCGCTTTAGCCACTTTATTTTTGCCACGACCGCGATTTTCTTTACGACGTTCTTCTTCGTCTTCTGCTTCTAAAGCATAACGAGAGCTTAAATTATAATCCGTATAATCTTCTGATGAACTATCATTACTTGACGTAGTCAGACTTCAGCATAACGTTTAGCGTCTTCAGCCGCTTTTACGCGCTTGCTCTTCTGCTTTTTTTGGCGAGCAAGTTCTTCCGCTTTACGACGAAGTTCAGCTTCTTCCGCTTTACGTTTTTTTCTTTTTCTGGATCAACAGATTTAGGGTTTATTTTTCAACCGCACTTTGGTGCTGGTTTCGCAGCTTTTTTTCTGCTTCAGCCTTAGCTTTTTTTCGGCTTTCGCTTTTTCAGCAGCTAAACGTGCTTTTTTTCTTCTGCTGCTTTCTTTTCAGCCGCTTCAGCTTCTTGCTGGGCTTTTTAATTTTTGCTGCTTCTTCCGCTTTTTTTTAGCGGCATCTGTTGGTACAGTACGTTTTTTTACGTACTTCAACTTGTACCGCTTTTTGCTTTTACCGCCAGCAGTAGCACTGCTTACAGTTGTTTTTTTGTTCTGCGTTGAATACTTAGTTTTTTCGGTGCATTTGCATCCGCATTTTTTACATCTTCAGTCATCATTAAACTCCTTACTCTTCGCTAAACCAGCAAATATTACGAGCAGCCATAATGAAGTCAGCGGCTTGCTCTGCGGTTAATTCTTCAATATCAGCTAAATCATCTACACCTTGCTCCGCAAGTTCTTCAAGTGTAGTAATTTGTTTTTCAGCTAATTTAAAGGCAATGTGACGATTCATGCCTTCAAGATTTAATAAACGATCTTCGATATTCGCTTTTTTCAAGGCTTCTTCTTCTGCCGCAGCGGCTGCAGTAATCGCATCTTTTGCACGACCTTGTAACTCTTCGATAAGATCTTCATCTTCTAAACCATCAATTGCAGTCAGTTCACTCACAGGAACATAAGCTACTTCTTCTAAAGAAGTAAAAGCCTTCATCTACTAAGATTTGAGCAAACTCTTCATCAAGACCTAATTTATCCATGAATAAATTTAATACTTTGGTATCTTCAGCTTGATGTTTTTCATTTAATTGTTCGGTAGTCATTACGTTTAATGTCCAACCGGTTAATTGTGTCGCTAAACGTACATTCTGACCGTTACGACCAATTGCTTGTGCTAGGTTATCAGCATTAACTGCGATATCCATTGAGTGGTTATCTTCATCCACAATGATTGACGTCACATCAGCTGGTGCCATTGCATTGATCACATATTGTGCCGGATTGTCATCCCAAAGTACGATATCCACACGTTCACCACCTAACTCATTGGTAATCGCTTGAACGCGTGCACCACGCATACCCACATGCACCAACTGGGTCGATACGTTTATCATTTGATTTCACCGCAATTTTTTTCGCACGAGAACCAGGATCACGTGCGGCACCACGGATTTCAAGCATTTCTTCGCCGATTTCTGGTACTTCAATACGGAATAACTCGATTAACATTTCAGGTTTTGCACGAGTCACAAATAATTGTGCGGTTTTGCTTTCTGGATTCACTTTATAAAGCACACCACGAACACGATCGCCTGGACGGAAAGTTTTTCACGTGGAAGCATATCTTCACGCATAATCACGGCTTCAGCTTTATTGCCTAAATCTAAAAATGATGCTTTCACGATTTACTTTTTTCACCGTACCAGTAACAATTTTTGCCTTCTTCAGAACGGAATTGCTCAACCACTTTTTGCACGCTCTGCTTCACGGATTTTAGTGCTGATTACTTGGCGAGCGGTTTGCATTGCAATACGGTCAAATGCGATAGACTCAATTTGGTCTTCAACATAATCACCAAGTTGAATATTAGGATCTTCAAATTGTGCCGCTTCTAATGTAATTTCTTTGGTTGGCACTTTGACTTCATCAACCACCAACCAACGACGGAATGTATCAAACTCACCTGTTTTTAGGGTTGATAGATACACGAATATCGGTTTCATAGTCATATTTTTTCTTCGTTGAAAGCGCAATCGCACTTTCTAATGCTTCAAAAATCTTTTCACGTGGTAATAACTTCTCGTTAGATACTGCTTCAGCAGCTAACAAAATCTCTTTACTCATTTTCCTTTTTCTCCTTTAAAATTTTGCGATTACATTGGCTTTTTGAATGTTGCCAAAAATAAGAACGTGTTCCTGACCATCAACAATAAGTGTCAACATGTCATTTTCAATTTTTTCCAACTTACCTTGCCATTTACGACGATCTAAAACTGGAATACGTAAATGCACGGCGATATCCTCACCCACATAACGTTGGAATTGTTCAAGCGTAAATAATGGACGGTCGAGACCTGGTGATGACACTTCTAGGTTATACTTATCCGCAATCGGATCTTCCACATCTAAAATCGCGCTCACTTGACGACTTACATCAGCACAATCATCAACGCCTACGCCACCTTCTTTATCAATGAATAAACGCACGGTCATAAAACGACCTGCACGTTGGCATTCAATCCCCCAAAGTTCGCAGCCTAAGTCTTCTACTGCACCTTGAAGCATCTCTTGCAATTTTTGTTCTAATGTTGCCAATTTTTGCTCCTAATCTTAAAATTCAGACATAAAAAAAGGGTTAGGTTCGTCAATGAACCTAAGCCCAGTTTCTAAATTTCTCGTACAAAAAAACCCCAAATTTGGGGTTCTTTTTACTGAACTTGTTATTGGTTGCGGGGGCCGGATTTGAACCGACGGCCTTCGGGTTATGAGCCCGACGAGCTACCAAGCTGCTCCACCCCGCGTCCGAAATATGGGGTGTATTATAGTGATCTAAATCAAAAGATCAAGCGATTTCTGCTAATTTTCTTGAAAACGTAAGATTTTTTGACCGCACTTTGCTTCCATCTAAAAATTAGAATCCCAAACCAGTACTTAGCCCGACACCTACGCCAACCCCATTACTTCCTCCACCAGCTCCAACGCCAACAGAACAAGCTGAAACCATTATACATAATGATAAAACTAAGAGAATTTTTTTCATTTTATTTTCCTTTTTTTATATTTGAGTAAGCGGACATAGCTTATCAGATTTCACTGAGATCAAAGCTATTTAAAAAAATTTTTAGCTTAGCACTGACGTCTACAAAATGCGTCCAATTGAGTTTTATTTTCTATATATTCACAAAATTATAATATTTCACATTTATCCTATATAATAAGGAGATACATTTATTTTTTTAATCAACAAAAGAGGAAATTCAATATGAGTGCTTTTTAATCCCTTCACTACCTTGTCCCACATTGTAATGCCCCTATTCATGGAGGACTAGTTAAAGGTCTTGGAGCCGTCAAACAATGCCCATCTTGCCAAAAAGAAAATTAAGTTTAAAAAAACCACCAGCTAGCGTTATTTCTTTAAACTCTTATGGAAACCATTTGTCATTTTTTTATGGTTATTGTAGTACTAGTTCTTGCGGTTTCACTTGCACTTTTTTTGGCGATGTACCTGAAATGCTCGTTCCAGTTATGACTGTTTTATTCATGTTATTTACGCTTCCAAAAAAATTAATAAACTCTCTTCCTTCGAAAAAGATGAATAACTAACAGGTTAAGCACCCTTAATTATGAGGTTGCTTAACCTATGCTATTTTCAATACTTTTCTCAAAAATAAAAAAATTATTAAAGGATATCTTATGAAATGTCCTATTTCGGTTACCATTGCAAGCATAATTTATTTTATTTTCTCTGCATTATACTGTTTTTCTCTATGTGACATTTGCTATTTACACTCCCGATCAATTCCTACAAAAATTTAGCTGATGCTTACTCATTTTTTTACCTTCATGGCTATCCATTATCGTTTCAGTTGGTTTTGCAGCAATGCCTGTTTTTTTATTGCGGTAGGCTTACTCTCAGGAAAAAAACTCGCTCGCTGGATTGCTGTTTTCTCCACAGTAATTTCACTTATTATGATTTTCGTTGATAGTGAACTTTATTCAAATGGAAAAAAATCATTACCCAGTGCATCATCCAAAGGCATATTAATGTTCTTACTTTTTTTAACCCTGCTGCTAATCGCTATTTCCTAGTTAATAAGTAAACAAGACCTAAATACTTTCATAATATTGGCTTGGGTAAGCGATAAACCACTATCTAAATAATTTGCAATGGTGCTTCAGCGACTAACTGATTTTGCTTATACAAATAACGATAGCCTGAAAGTGCGGTCAGGTTTTGTGATGTTTTTTTCACCTTGAGATTGCTCTTCTTTCGCCCAGAGCTCATTTATCTTATGCCAATAATCCTGATTGGCTCGAATTGGCATATTGATAACTTGATTGGGTTGAGGGCTGGTCTATTTGGATTTGGTATTTGGTGATACGTCTGCCAAAAACCATCGTACTCATAACGCCACGAACCTTTGAATGGGCTATGTAGCTCAACAAGTTGGCTCTGACTATTCCACTTGTAATAAGTTGTAACTGGACGGAAACCTTTCTTCGTTTCTGTTTTTGCTATGCAAGCGACCAAGTTCGTCATACTTATAGGTTTTTATTACCAAATCGGGTAATTCGACCATTGCGTTGTTTTTATGCCGAAACTGGCATCATTCGCCGCTTCAAATTGGTATTGGCCTAAAACATCGGTTTCTCGTTGAGCTTTTTGTGTTAAGTTTAATTGGCTGTCATAGCGATAATGTTCACTATGACGAAGACCATTTAACACATCCGTCACTTGTCCATTTTTTTATTGACGCGATACTCTGTCGCTCCCCAATGATTATCTTGAGTATGAACAAGATTAAATGCTTTTGTCATATTGCCATTTTCGGCTAATTTGTGTACCCGCAATTGGATAAGTTTGATTTGGTTGATAATCGCTAAGTTGTTATTCCGTTAAACTGTTATTCCAGCCACCACCTTGTGCTTGTAATAAACCTGAAGGACTAAAAATGCTCGGCTAAAAATAAAACCATTTTGGTTTTTGTTTGCGAGTTTGTCTGCCTAGTTTGTCATAGCTAAGAATCGGCAAATTATAGTTGTTGGTCTAGAATTACATCACAACACATTAGTTATATTATCTTCGCCACAACTCGTTTATAGTGTTATCTTATAAATATTTCAAATAAGGGAAATTTTCTACCGCATAGAAAAATACTAATTCTTTGCATTATTACCTAAAATTCTCACTTCTAATTCATATTCAGACAGAAATATATCTAATACCTTCTCCTCATTAAGAAAAAAATAGCATGATGTCTTTAGTATGTAGTTCAGAATAAAAAGATTTTTAAAAAGTCATAAAATGACTCAATCTTAAGTGAAACATAAACAGGTAAAAAGTCCCAAAAAAATAATAATAAAATGACGTACTCCTCCTGCAAGCATTTCAATATACTCAGATAGATATTTAATATCAATATTTGAAGAAAAATCGACATATACAAGGTATATTATTGTCTAAATGATCTAGTTGTCCAGAATACCAATTAATTACTGCTGGTTTATCTGTAAATAATAAGACATCATTTATCCCTTTAATATTACTTACTAGCTTTTCAATTTTTAATACAGATAATTTTTTCAACTCACTCATTACCACCTCCATTATAACCAATAGATCCCTATTATAGTAAATATGGTGGTCTTCTGTTTTAGGATCCACAATTTTACCATAACGATCGGTTTTAAAAATCATATGTTCTAGGATCAGCTCCTGGCTTAGCTTGTCCCGCATGAGTATGCTTATATTGAGATCTAGGATCACTTGTATGCTCAACTATAACTTTTTGTGTCCATTAGCATCTGTATATTCATAGTATCTTCCGTGGCTAGCTTTATCACCTGAATATTTATAATTTTTTTAGCTTGTGAATTTTTTTAAAATTTATATCATCACCCACAACCCATTGTCTATCTGGTTGTTGAGAACGAGGAATGCCAGCCAGATCTTTTGGCTTTATTTAATGCTTGTTTACGATTTAATTTGGGAGAACAACATTTGCAATCCCAAAGGATCCACAAATGCCGTCGGTATCCCCACATACCCATACGGATTAAATCCACCCAATAACCCTATTGGGTCATGGCTAATATATTGCCCAGTCTCTGGTGAGTAGTAACGGAAACGATTATAATGCAACTCACTTTCATCATCATAGTACTGCCCCACAAAGCGATGGTTACATTTCAGCGGACTACTATCATTTGCAGCATAATGGCGATGTCCATCAATCTCTGCTTCGCCCCATAGGTTCAGTTTCTGCCGGTAATCGATGTACCCGTCTTCGGTTAAAAAGTTCGGTAATCGTCCCCACTTGGTCGGCAACAGTGTAATGTAACTGACCTTTTTTTCATAACGTGCCGTCGGGGTGAAATCATCTTCCTGATACAGCCAGTAAATCGCATCTGCCCAGTTAGCTTGGATAAGTGCTAGATTACCTTCCGCACTGGTGATTTGCAATGGTGCTTCGGCTACAAGTTGATTTTTGCTTATACAGATAGCGATAGCCTGCAAGTGCGGTCAGGTTTTTGTGATGTTTTTCACCTTGAGATTGCGCTTCTTTTGCCCAAAGTTCATTTATCTTATGCCAATAATCCTGATTGGCTCGGATTGGCATGTTGATAACTTGATTTGGTTGAGGCTGGTCTGTTTTGGATTTGGTATTTGGTGATTCGTCTGCCAAAACTGTCGTATTCGTAACGCCACGAGCCTTTGAATGGGCTATGTAGCTCAACAAGTTGGCTTTGACTGTTCCACTTGTAATAAGTTGTAACAGGTCGGAAACCTTTCTTCGTTTCTGTTTTGCTATGCAAGCGACCAAGTTCATCATACTTATAGGTTTTATTACCAAATCGGGTAATTCGACCATTACGTTGTTTCATGCCGAAACTGGCATCATTTGCTGCTTCGAATTGGTATTGGCCTAAAGCATCGGTTTCACGTTGAGCTTTTTGTGTTAAGTTTAATTGGCTGTCATAGCGATAATGCTCACTATGACGAAGACCATTTAACACATCCGTTACTTGTCCATTTTTATTGACGCGATATTCTGTCGCTCCCCAATGATTATCTTGAGTATGAACAAGGTTAAATGCTTTGTCATATTGCCATTTTCGGCTAATTTGTGTGCCAGCAATTGGATAAGTTTGATTAGGTTGATAATCGCTAAGTTGTTGTTCCGTTAGACTGTTATTCCAACCGCCGCCTTGTGCTTGTAATAAACCTGAAGGACTAAAGTGCTCGGCTAAAATAAAAACCATTTTGGTTTTGTTTTGCGAGTTTGTCTGCCTAGTTTGTCATAGCTAAGATTGAGTGGATTATGATTATTGACTTGGAATTGGGTTAATTCACCATATTGGTTAAAACCTTGTGAAATTTTTGACCGCACTTTCTACACCATTTGGTAATAATAATGCTGTTTGTCTGCCATATTTGTCTAACTCTATCTCAATTCGCTCTCCATCTTGGATTTCGGCAATTAAACGGTATTGCTCATCATATTCAAACTCGGTGATATGTTGGGCAAAATATGGCAAATATTGTGTATTGATAGTCTGACTGAGCTGACCTGTTTTTTTGGGTAGGTATGCCTGACTGACCTCATGAGCAAGTTCATACCTTTCAAGATTGACACCATCCAAAAAGTGCGGTCAGTTTCTCCGGTGTTTTTCCACCAGTTTTGACCTTGCTCTTTTTGATATTTTTGGCTGCCCTGGTCTGACGGGAAACCGGCCACCTGTCCGGCAGTGTGGCCTTGCTCATATCCCCGAAACTATTATAGTTATCTTTTTGGCTATAAAGTTACTGATCAAGTTCTTCTGGTGATTCTTTTTACAAGAGAATCTATGAATGAAAAAAATATTATCAGCAAAAAAAGAATGAGATTATCCGGTTCTTCATGATCCATCCAATAAATTTTTTTCCGTCTTTTTAAAGACGCTGCAATGTAATTATCAAATAAATCAAAAGTTATAGGAATATAATCCATATAAGACTCATCAATACTTCTAAATAATCTCATATTTGAAGATACAGAATCTGAATCAGGATCAATTGGGTTCTTTAACGGCATAATAGTAAATATAGGATAAACACCTGAACTTGAATCTGGATCAATATATTTAAATTTATTCTTTAACTCCCCTCCGTTCCATTTTTAGATAAAAAAATCAACTATTGTCTCTGGTAATTTTAAACAAAATTTTTGATTCAAATAATTCAATATCTGAATTTGACAATTTAAAACCCAATTCTTTGACTATTTCATTCATAACCATCTCCTAAATATACAATTATTGTATTAACACACATTATTATTTTGATTTTTTTGGCAATTCTATCATTTTCTCTTTGAGCGATGTTTCGAGCTTCTGCAGTATCATATTTCACTCCATGATGTTCTCCAAATTCTGCCGGAGAGCCAGCATGTGGGAAAAGTCTCTCTATGCGCCCCAGTTTTCACTAACTCTAAAGTTGTTGTGTTAGTATCTGGATTAAAAATCTTTTTCTATGGTGCCAAGTATATCCTGTGGGGTGGGAATATGCAGTATCTCCAAATCCAGCTTTGATATTTGCTTCTTTAAAATCATAATATCGAGTACCCTGTACTTGAATTTCAACTATATTCTTTTGCCCCGGTCCAACCGGATATAAATCAGGGACTACCTTCAAAAACTCACTCCATCATATCGACTTAGTCCCAACGGATCTACAAACAGCGTCGGTATTCCTACATACCCATACGGATTAAATCCCCCGCAATCCTATCGGGTCATGGCTGATATATTGTCCTGTTTCAGGACTATAATAACGGAAGCGGTTATAGTGCAACTCACTTTCATCATCATAATACTGCCCTACAAATCGGTGGTTACATTTCAGTGGACTGCTATCATTCGCTGCATAGTGCCTATGTCCATCAATCTCCGCTTCGCCCCATAGGTTCAGTTTCTGCCTGTAGTCGATGTAACCGTCTTCGGTAAGTAGTTCGGTAATCGTCCCCACCGGTCGGCAACAGTGTAATGTAACTGACCTTTTTTTCATATCGAGCTATCGGGGGTGAAATCATCTTCCTGATACAGCCAGTAAATCGCATCAGCCCAGTTGGCTTGGGTAAGTGCTAGATTACCTTCCGCACTGGTGATTTGCAATGGTGCTTCGGCTACAAGTTGATTTTGCTTATACAAATAGCGATAGCCTGAAAGTGCGGTCAGGTTTTGTGATGTTTTTTTCACCTTGAGATTGCTCTTCTTTTGCCCAAAGTTCATTTATCTTGTGCCAATAATCCTGATTGGCTCGGATTGGCATGTTGATAACTTGATTGGGTTGAGGCTGGTCTGTTTGGATTTGGTATTTGGTGATACGTCTGCCAAAACTGTCGTATTCATAACGCCACGAGCCTTTGAATGGGCTATGTAGCTCAACAAGTTGGCTTTGACTATTCCACTTATAATAAGTTGTGACCGGACGAAAACCTTTCTTCGTTTCTGTTTTGCTATGCAAGCGACCAAGTTCGTCATACTTATAGGTTTTATTACCAAATCGGGTAATTCGACCATTACGTTGTTTCATGCCGAAACTGGCATCATTTGCTGCTTCGAATTGGTATTGGCCTAAAGCATCGGTTTCACGTTGAGCTTTTTTTGTGTTAAGTTTAATTGGCTGTCATAGCGATAATGCTCACTATGACGAAGACCATTTAACACATCCGTTACTTGTCCATTTTTTTATTGACGCGATATTCTGTCGCTCCCCAATGATTATCTTGAGTATGAACAAGGTTAAATGCTTTGTCATATTGCCATTTTCGGCTAATTTGTGTGCCAGCAATTGGATAAGTTTGATTAGGTTGATAATCGCTAAGTTGTTGTTCCGTTAAACTGTTATTCCAACCACCTCCTTGTGCTTGTAGTAAACCTGATGGTGAGAAGTGCTCAGCAAGGATAAACCCGTTTTGATTCTGTTTTCTGGTTTGTCTGCCCAGTTTGTCGTAGCTGAGTTACAAGGATAACGCTAGGGTACAATACGCTTCCTACATTCTTTTGTAATTTAATGATATTTTGGACATGCGTTGGAAAAATGCACATTATCGCGGGGAAGCATCAACTTTTAGCTAGCTTTTTAACTTGAACCATTCTCCAAATTTCAATAAATGTACTCCCCAAAAAAATATCATTGCTATATGTCAAAATACCATTCAATAAATTTAGAAAAACTAGACCACTTTCTTATAACTCTATCTTGCTCACTTAGTTTAAAATGAAAGACTTCTGCAGTTTTAGCATTATAAAAGAAACCATTTTCACCTTCAAAGCTATCTAATGGAATATAATCTTCTGACAAATCTAGTGATTTATTAATAGAGTATAAATTCCGTAATAAATTTGTATTAATAAGAAACCATCCCAATTGATATATTTCTTTCCCTCGACTATAAAAAGGTTGGTCCATCTTCAGCGTGTAAATAAAACTGAATAAAATCGCTATTCATATCTACACCAAGATTAGATAACACATTTCGATAATCAATACTTTCATCTTGATACCACCAATTTTTTTCTTTTAAAAAAGAAATAACCTTTTGCTCTAACATATAAAAACTCCTACAATTAGTTTTTAATCGAATGTTTTTTTAAAAAAGCTAACCACCACATTTTCCCGAACTCCTATTTAGATTATCTCTACGTGTTTCCTCTCTAGCTGCCCGATCTTTCCAGTACTGTTCTCTATCTATAGCAAAAGCATCTCTATCAACAGGATAATCTGGGTGTGCACTTGGCAAATGAGGATGCAGTGCATTAGATGAATAATATTCTCTATGAACATCTGCAGATAGTTCAAACAATGGCCCATGAGCATTTTGTTGTGAATGATGTAGATTTAATTGTGAATATGAACCATCAGGATTCTTTATAAATGGTGTTCGTCCCATATGTGCTAATTCTAAATTAGTTTTTAATTTCCCTCCCTTGTCATTACAGGTAAATCCCAATCAATCGGACGCTCAAATACCCTGTAAGTATAACCAGTTCCACCAGGGGCTGTTGAAGTCCACTCTATAGGAGTAAATAAATTCAATCCGAAAGGATCAATCCACCCACTTGGATTAAACACATACCCATACGGATTAAATCCGCCCAATAACCCTATCGGGTCATGACTAATATATTGTCCGGTCTCAGGGACTGTAATAGCGGAAACGATTATAATGTAGCTCGCTTTCATCATCATAGTACTGTCCCACAAATCGGTGGTTACATTTCAGAGGATTTGAATCATTTTGCAGCATAATGGCGGTGACCGTCAATCTCTGCTTCACCCCACAGATTCAGTTTCTGCCGGTAGTCGATGTACCCGTCTTCGGTTAAAAGTTCGGTAATCGTCCCCACTTGGTCGGCAACAGTGTAATGTAATTGGCCTTTTTCATAACGTGCTGTCGGGGTGAAATCATCTTCCTGATACAGCCAGTAAATCGCATCTGCCCAGTTGGCTTGGGTAAGTGCTAGATTACCTTCTGTACTGGTGATTTGCAATGGTGCTTCAGCGACTAACTGATTTTTGCTTATACAGATAGCGATAGCCTGAAAGTGCGGTCAGGTTTTTGTGATGTTTTTTTCACTTTGAGATTGCGCTTCTTTCTCCCAAAGCTCATTTATCTTATGCCAATAATCCTGATTTGCTCGGATTGGCATGTTGATAACTTGATTTGGTTGAGGCTGGTCTGTTTGGATTTGATATTTGGTGATACGTCTGCCAAAACTATCGTACTCATAACGCCACGAGCCTTTGAATGGGCTATGTAGCTCAACAAGTTGGCTTTGACTATTCCACTTGTAATAAGTCGTAACCGGACGGAAACCTTTCTTCGTTTCTGTTTTTGCTATGCAAGCGACCAAGTTCGTCATACTTATAGGTTTTATTACCAAATCGGGTAATTCGACCATTACGTTGTTTCATGCCAAAACTGGCATCATTTGCCGCTTCAAATTGGTATTGACCTAAAGCATCAGTTTCACGTTGAGCTTTTTTTGTGTTAAGTTTAATTGGCTGTCATAGCGATAATGTTCACTATGACGAAGACCATTTAACACATCCGTCACTTATCCATTTTTTTATTGACTCGATACTCTGTCGCTCCCCAATGGTTATCCTGAGTATGAACAAGATTAAATGCTTTTATCATACTGCCATTTTCGACTAATTTGTGTACCCGCAATTGGATAAAGTTTGATTTGGTTGATAATCGCTAAGTTGTTGTTCCGTTAAACTGTTATTCCAACCACCTCCTTGTGCTTGTAGTAAACCTGATGGTGAGAAGTGCTCAGCAAGGATAAACCCGTTTTGATTCTGTTTTCTGGTTTGTCTGCCCAGTTTGTCGTAGCTGAGTTACAAGGATAACGCTAGGGGTACAATACGCTTCCTACATTCTTTTTGTAATTTAATGATATTTTTGGACATGCGTTGGAAAATGCACATTATCGCGAGGGAAGCATCAACTTTTAGCTAGCTTTTTAACTTGAACCATTCTCCAAATTTCAATAAATGTACTCCCCAAAAATATCATTGCTATATGTCAAAAATACCATTCAATAAATTTAGAAAAAAACTAGACCACTTTCTTATAACTCTATCTTGCTCACTTAGTTTAAAAATGAAAGACTTCTGCAGTTTTAGCATTATAAAAAGAAACCATTTTCACCTTCAAAAGCTATCTAATGGAATATAATCTTCTGACAAATCTAGTGATTTATTAATAGAGTATAAATTCCGTAATAAATTTGTATTAATAAGAAACCATCCCAATTGATATATTTCTTTTCCCTCGACTATAAAAAGGTTGGTCCATCTTCAGCGTGTAAATAAAACTGAATAAAAATCGCTATTCATATCTACACCAAGATTAGATAACACATTTCGATAATCAATACTTTCATCTTGATACCACCAATTTTTTTTCTTTTTAAAAAAGAAATAACCTTTTTGCTCTAACATATAAAACTCCTACAATTAGTTTTTAATCGAATGTTTTTTTAAAAAAAGCTAACCACCACATTTTCCCGAACTCCTATTTAGAGTATCTCTACGTGTTTCCTCTCTAGCTGCCCGATCTTTCCAGTACTGTTCTCTATCTATAGCAAAAGCATCTCTATCAACAGGATAATCTGGGTGTGCACTTGGCAAATGAGGATGCAGTGCATTAGATGAATAATATTCTCTATGAACATCTGCAGATAGTTCAAACAATGGCCCATGAGCATTTTTGTTGTGAATGATGTAGATTTAATTGTGAATATGAACCATCAGGATTCTTTATAAATGGTGTTCGTCCCATATGTGCTAATTCTAAATTAGTTTTAATTTCCCCTCCCTTGTCATTACAGGTAAATCCCAATCAATCGGACGCTCAAATACCCTGTAAGTATAACCAGTTCCACCAGGGGCTGTTGAAGTCCACTCTATAGGAGTAAATAAATTCAATCCGAAAGGATCAATCCACCCACTCGGATTAAACACATACCCATACGGATTAAATCCACCCAACAACCCTATCGGGATCATGGCTGATATATTGTCCTGTTTCAGGACTATAATAACGGAAGCGGTTGTAATGCAGCTCACTTTCATCATCATGATATTGCCCCACAAAATCGATGGTTACATTTTTAAAGGATTTGAATCATTTGTAGCATAATGGCGATGACCCATCAATCTCTGCTTCACCCCATAGATTCAGTTTCTGCCTGTAGTCAATGTAACCGTCTTCGGTTAAAAGTTCGGTAATCGTCCCTACCTGGTCAGCAACAGTGTAATGTAACTGGCCTTTTTCATAACGTGCCGTCGGGGTGAAATCATCTTCCTGATACAACCAGTAAATCGCATCTGTCCCAGTTGGCTTGGGTAAGTGCTAGATTACCTTCTGCACTGGTGATTTGCAATGGCGCTTCGGCAACTAAGTTGATCTTTGTTTATACAGATAGCGATAGCCTGAAAGTGCGGTTAGGTTTTTGTGATGTTTTTTTCACTCTTGAGATTGCGCTTCTTTCGCCCAGAGCTCATTTATCTTATGCCAATAATCCTGATTTGCTCGGATTGGCATGTTGATAACTTGATTTGGGTTGAGGCTGGTCTGTTTGGATTTGGTATTTGGTGATACGTCTGCCAAAAACTATCGTATTCATAACGCCACGAGCCTTTGAATGGGCTATGTAGCTCAACTAGTTGGCTTTTGACTATTCCACTTGTAATAAGTCGTAACTGGACGGAAACCTTTCTTCGTTTCTGTTTTGCTATGCAAGCGACCAAGTTCGTCATACTTATAGGTTTTATTACCAAATCGAGTAATTCGACCATTGCGTTGTTTCATGCCGAAACTTGCATCATTCGCCGCTTCGAATTGGTATTGACCTAAAGCATCTGTTTCACGTTGAGCCTTTTGTGTTAAGTTTAATTGGCTGTCATAGCGATAATGCTCACTATGACGAAGACCATTTAACACATCCGTCACTTGTCCATTTTTATTGACGCGATATTCCGTCGCTCCCCAATGGTTATCTTGAGTATGAACAAGGTTAAATGCTTTGTCATATTGCCATTTTCGGCTAATTTGTGTACCCGCAATTGGATAAGTTTGATTAGGTTGATAATCGCTAAGTTGTTATTCCGTTAAACTGTTATTCCAACCACCACCTTGTGCTTGTAATAAACCAGAAGGACTAAAAGTGCTCGGCTAAAAATAAAAACCATTTTTGGTTTTGTTTGCGAGTTTGTCTGCCCTAGTTTGTCATAGCTAAGATTGAGTGGATTATGATTATTGACTTGGAATTGGGTTAACTCACCATATTGGTTAAAAACCTTGTGAAATTTTTGACCGCACTTTCTCTTCCACTAGGTAAAGGTAAATCTAAAAAAATGCAACAGATCCTTTTTTTTCCCAAAAAAATGAAGAAACGCCTGAAATTTTTAATCATACTTTTAAGTAAAAAAAGACTAAACTCTTTAACTTATAAATATATAGGCTTATAACTCATAGCTTTATTTATAATTTCATCTAACGTGAGATCATCCCAAAAACATATAGTCCATAATATTCGGATCTGGACTTAATTCTAAAAAGCTCATCTATATATGGATTCAACTCCTCTTCAGACAAATGTGGAGAACTTAATATTTTATTTATTAAAAAAATTTTTAATCTATCTATATTACTCATAACTATCTCCCAAAGTGGTAACCCCTATCTAAAACATCTAAATGGAATCTAGGTGTCATCACAGTAATATTATTCATATCATATACCCCACCACCACGTTGAATTGGTGTATTATGGTGCAGAACATATGATCTATTGCCTCCATTCCATTGGCTTTGATGTGCTATAGGAGCGTGCCCCTCTGACATTCGACTTATGTTAGATTTTGAAAAATTTTGAGTCAATTTTGGATCTTCAGATACAGCCTTCCAAAATGCGCTTCTAAATTCATCAAATGATTTAAATTCTCGTCCTCTAAGCTTATCCGCAACTGAGGAAGGTATTCTACCTGCATTACCATGACTTCCTTTTAACCATTTACCATTGGAAGAAGAACCTTTACCTGTTGCAACTCCAGGCTGATCCCTTGGACTACATCCCTGTAACCCCAACGGATCAATCCATCCACTCGGATTAAACACATACCCATACGGATTAAATCCTCCCAATAACCCTATCGGGTCATGGCTAATATATTGTCCTGTTTCAGGACTATAATAACGAAAAGCGGTTATAATGCAACTCACTTTCATCATCATAATATTGCCCTACAAAAACGATGGTTGCATTTAAGCGGACTGGCGTCATTCGCCGCATAGTGCCGATGACTATCAATCTCCGCTTCGCCCCATAGATTCAGTTTCTGTCGGTAGTCGATATAACCGTCTTCGGTTAAAAGTTCGGTAATCGTTCCCACCTGGTCGGCAACAGTGTAATGTAACTGACCTTTTTTTCATAACGTGCCGTTGGGGTGAAATCATCTTCCTGATACAGCCAGTAAATCGCATTTGCCCAGTTGGCTTGCGTTAAAGCTAGATTACCTTCTGTACTGGTGATTTGCAATGGTGCTTCAGCGACTAGCTGATTTTGCTTATACAAATAACGATAGCCTGAAAGTGCGGTCAGGTTTTGTGATGTTTTTTTCCCCTTGAGATTGCGCTTCTTTCGCCCAAAGTTCATTTATCTTGTGCCAATAATCCTGATTTGCTCGGATTGGCATATTGATAACTTGATTGGGTTGAGGCTGGTCTGTTTGGATTTGGTATTTGGTGATACGTCTGCCAAAACTGTCGTATTCATAACGCCACGAACCTTTGAATGGGCTATGTAACTCAACAAGTTGGCTCTGACTATTCCACTTGTAATAAGTTGTAACAGGTCGGAAACCTTTCTTCGTTTCTGTTTTTGCTATGCAAGCGACCAAGTTCGTCATACTTATAGGTCTTATTACCAAATCGGGTAATTCGACCATTGCGTTGTTTCATGCCGAAACTGGCATCATTTGCCGCTTCAAATTGGTATTGACCTAAAGCATCAGTTTCACGTTGAGCTTTTTGTGTTAAGTTTAATTGGCTGTCATAGCGATAATGTTCACTATGACGAAGACCATTTAACACATCCGTTACTTGTCCATTTTTATTGACACGATATTCTGTTGCTCCCCAATGGTTATCTTGAGTATGAACAAGGTTAAATGCTTTTGTCATACTGCCATTTTTCGGCTAATTTGCGTACCCGCAATTGGATAAGTTTGATTAGGTTGATAATCGCTAAGTTGTTGTTCCGTTAAACTGTTATTCCAACCGCCGCCTTGTGCTTGTAATAAACCTGAAGGACTAAAGTGCTCGGCTAAAAATAAAAACCATTTTGGTTTTGTTTGCGAGTTTGTCTGCCTAGTTTGTCATAGCTAAGATTGAGTGGATTATGATTATTGACTTGGAATTGGGTTAACTCACCATATTGGTTAAAAACCTTGTGAAATTTTTGACCGCACTTTCTACACCATTTGGTAATAATAATGCGGTTTTGTCTGCCATATTTGTCTAACTCTACCTCTATTCGTTCTCCATCTTGGATTTCGGCAATTAAACGGTATTGCTCATCATATTCAAACTCGGTGATATGTTGAGCAAAAATATAGCAAATATTGTGTATTGATAGTCTGACTGAGCTGACCTGTTTTTATTCGTGTAGGCATAGCGTACCTGGTGAGCAAGTTCATAACGACAAATATCATTTCCTTGCAAAAACAGGCTGCCAAGTATTACGTGTTAGTAGCTTATCTTCGTTATCATAAGCGAAAGTCTCAATATGTCCATCTGCTTGCGTCTTACGAATCAATCTGCCTACAGCATCATAAGAATACGCTCGACTTCTACCCGTAAAAATCCGTTTCACGAACAAGTTGACCCGCTTTGTCATATTCATAACAATAGCTATCACCCTGTGCATTTTTTACTTCGGTTAGACGTGTTAGTTTGTCGTAGTGGAACGTCAGTGTTTCGCCATTTGGAAGAATCTGACTCTGCAGTAAATCAAACGCCCCATAGGTGTATTGGGTTTTATTACCATTACCATCCACAGACTCAGTCAATAAACGCTCGCTGTTATAAGCAAAAGTTTGAATTGAACCTTCCGGTGTAGTGAGCTTGGTTAAACTACCATCTGGATTAGCATGTCCTACACTATATTCATAGCGGTACTGGCTATTATCAGGCAAAGTAACTAAGGTAATACGTCCGAAGATATCTCGTTCAAAACGAGTCATCTCTCCTTTTATATTCCACTGAGATGCTAACAGCAAAGTCCGCTCATCATAATCAAAGCGTAAATAATTGTTATCTGCATCTATAACACGTAAGAGCCGACCAGCCTTATCATACCGATAACTTCTCGTTAATCCTACCGAATTAGTCTCTTTTAATAATTCACTATTTTCACCATATTCATATACCCAACGATTGCCTCCTGGCATAAGAATATTGGTTACCTGGCCACGTACATTATAGTCATAATGATAAACGTCGCCATTCCACAGCATCACTCGTGTCACATCTCCGAAATCATTATAACTATAGTTGACCTTGCGACCCTAATTCATCAGTTTCCGATACCTTATCACTTAAATTCCACTCTGTTGTCGTTATCCGTCCTAATGGATCTTCTATTTTTTTGTTACTAAATTACGCTCATTATACCAATATTTCGTAATTCCACCTTCTGCATCATGATATACTGAACATCGATTAGTTTCATCATAACAAAATTTATCTTCGTAATAACCATCCTTAGTAGTAGTAGAAATCACCCGTCCTAGTTCATCATATCTAATTTTGGCCTCAGTCTTAAATGTATCTCGCCACGAGGTCATATATCCATCTTCATTGTAGTAATGAAATAGCTCACCAAATTGATAACTTCGACAAGCTGATAAATAACCATCTTTGTGATACTCGCATGTCAACAATGTCTTGCGATAATTATTATTCACATAATCAACCTGTAAAATTCGCCAGCTATCACTTTTGATATCTAAACAATACCCATCACTATGAACTACCTGATTTAAGCCCTTCTCTGTATACGCAAATAGAATATGATTACCAAAATAATCAACTATCGTTGTTAAAAAACGCTTTTCTGCTGATTGATGTGCTAAACGCTCAAAAACTAATGCATGCTGTGTATGTCGGTTAAATAAATATAACACACTATTTTTATTACCATGCAATACACAATGAGCATTGTGAATATTAACAGCATACACATCATCTTCTGGAGCAACATAATGATACTCTACTCCTTCATTATCTACATAGGTTATACTTTGCTCATCTACCATGAGATATTGTGACCAATCATCAGCCCACTTTGGACCAAAATTCCCATCAAACTCAGCTCTAGAACGATACAATCTTGTCAGATTTAACGGTAATGTACTACTAGGCAATGATAACAACGCCCATTGCTGAATAAAATCACCAGTAACTATATCAACCGGCTCACCTGGTTTTTGACACTTTTTCGATGGATTCCCTTTACATTCTGCTGATTTATTTGGGGTACTCTTATTATTGTTATAATCACTTGATGGAGTCTTATTAGTTTTTGATGATTTGTTTGGGATATTCTTATTATTCTTTGAGTTTTTATTGGTGTTTGACTTTGGAGGAGAATCACCTCCTTTAGATGATGGTACTTTCTTAGAACCTGGTGCCTTTCCTTTTTTACCACTTTTAGGAAAAGGTATAAAATTAGTAGAGTATGCTAAAGCTCTTAATTCGGGAGACACGCTAGGCACAATCTCGTAAACCTGAGTTGTCGCATCAGGTGCCACCTTTTACACTTTTTAAAAATCAGTGTCAAGATTACCATCACAATTTGATTGATGTCCAGCCCGAGCAATTTGCTTGCCGTTAGCAAATACTGTTGATACTCCCTCTGCAATTAGTGGCCCACCTGGCTCCCACGGATGATCATCGCAACGAACCTTATCACCTACCCGTGCAACTGGCTTATTTCCCATAAATACATTCGGCGATCCCTCTATCACCTCCCCTTTCTTCTCCCCATACTGAGAGAGAGTATTTCCCGCTGCTGAAATCGTTGAGCTAACTAAGGTAAAAAAACCATTGCCCCTAAAAAAAGACTGAAGCTCCTCCAGTAAATGGTGCAAGAGCCATTGCTGCACCAGCGACAAGTGCCCCCAATAAAGCTCCACCAATCATCCCCCATGGCCCCCCATGATTTTTTTAGCATGCATAAGTGGATCGCCAACCCGTACTGGATTCTCACCCTCTCCATCAATCTTAGTTAATCCTAATTCCTCCGCTATTTTTCTCGCCAGCCCAATTTCCAACAGCAGAGCCAACCTCTCCTGCTACATATCCTGCAGCGAACATTCCAACAGACACAGGTCCACCTGCAATAGCCATCGCTGCAGAGGTATACATGATAGCTTGACCAACTTCAGGTGACTCTGCAACATCCATTACACGATGTAAGTTCTTATCAGCTTGTGATAAATGACCAGAGGGAATCCCTCCATTTTATCCTGAACTGGTGGATTGTCTTGTTTTACCCCTACTCGAGCAGCAACTGAACCGAAATATGCACCATCATATAAAGACATTATTCCCCCTACATAAACTATCCACTTTTTTTATTCCAAACGTTAAGTATTAAAAACACAACTAATTTTTTTGAAAAACTCGAGAGGATTTCTAACAAATGTGATTTTTTTGCCCTTCTGTCATTTTTGCCCTCACAGCTTGCAGTTAACATTAATACCACATTAGGATAATTTACTAATAATGTCATCTGATGAATTTCACCTTTTTGGTGAGCGCCATTGAAACTCAGTTAATATACAATCTAAATCACTTACTCGCATATCTTTCCTAGAAATTTCCTTATAGTCTGTTAATTGTTTTTCCGATTGAAGAAATCTCTTTCTGAAAAACTCCTTAAAAACTCATTCCCCAAGGAATAAAAATCTCTCGAGATAGATATACTCTGCCCTGAATTATTTTGCCAATAACATGATACTTTTTATCTTGCCATTGTTCCATATCAACATTAAGCTTACCTTCATTAAATAAATACATTATCTTTTCCTTATCTGTTTAAATGGATTTCAGCACCAACTACAAACACTCCTCCAGCATTAAGCTCAATTGAGGATGAACCATGTGTTAATTTTATGTGATCTGCTGTCATAATGATTGAACTCGCTCCAACCGTTAATGTAATGCTATCTAGGGGCTGTATTTTTGAATAATTTTTTTGCGGTTGAAGAACTAGTACCCGACAAAACTTCCTCTGTTAAGTTCCCACTACTTATAACCTTTTTATCATCCCCTGTACTAACTGTTACGTTACGATTTCCCTGAGCAACGGTTAATGATTGATCTCCTTTAACTTCAACTTTACGGTTGCCATTTACTGTTTCATTCATATTTCCAGAGCTAACGGTTTTACTATCGTCTCCTGTCGATACAGTAACCTTACGCCCTTTGCCTACAGTAGTTGATTCAGTCTCTTTGACATTAAGAGTTCGATTTTTTTACCAATTGTAGTAGAGTCATTTCCTGTCACATCTAAAGAACGGTTATTCCCCACCGAAGCGGACTGGTCATTCAGCACCTTCGTATTCATGTTCTTTTGAGCATGCAAATCAAGGCGTTGATTGTTCGTTGCATCGTCCATCATCAAACCATTATAACCACCGCCTTTATAAGTCTGAGACATCAGATTCATTTGTGTCTTTGATGCTGGTAATGCATCTGGTGGCATATTCGTTGCATGGTAAGTTCGACCTGTCACTATCGGTTGGTCTGGGTCTCCCTCTAAAAAGTCTACAACGATTTCTTGACCTACCCTGAGGAATAGCTATCATCCCCCAGTTCTTACCTGCCCAAGGTTGAGTCACTCGTATCCAGCAAGAACTATGGTCATTGTATTGGCCTTCTCTATCCCATAAAAAAATTGCAGCTTTGATTCGACCAAATTTATCACAGTAAATCTCTTCATCTTTTGGACCAACCACTATCGCAATCTGTGGGCCTTCCACTCTAGGCTTCGTCAATTGCATTGGACGCCAACTTTGATGTCTTGGGATAAACTCAAATTCATTTTCAAGTGTCGTCGCTTTATCGCCACCTTCTTGCTCTAAAGCCTGCGGTTGGCTTCCGCGATATACAATTCGGCTAATTTGCCACAAGGTATTTAAACTCGCATTTGGGTGGTTGGTAAGCTGTAATAAGCCCCCTACACTCAATTGAGCACTATTACTCGTTCCCCAGCCTTGGTGTGCATCCGTTCTTAAACTTTCCAAACGATATTGGGTAAAGGCTTTACCTTGGTTTTCGTCTTTAAAACGACCCGGATAGTCATAATGCTCATAACCACTACGTTGATTATTCGCATCTCCCGCTTCCTTATTAAACTCCGCCGTCCAACTTGGGTTTTTTTAAAGGTATAGTCTTTTAACTTCACTTCCGATGGACGCACTCGTTCACTTCGGTTAAATGCCGTTACCACCGTTTCTTGTAATTGTGCTTTTTTTATTGAGGTTATAAGGAAGAGATACCGCATTACCATTATTTAAGGTTTGAGCATCATCACTGAATATCAGTTTGGTTTGACCACCATCTTGTTCAAAAATAATAGGTTAACCCTTCTTCTGCACTTAAACGTTGTAAGAAGGCTAAATCGGTTTCTCGGTATTGAACACAAAAACTCACGTGGGGGATGTTCATGTCTTAAATCAAAACGATATTGCGTCACCCCATTTTTCAGTGAGTAAGCTTTTGTAAAATATCAATAGGTGACTCATTTTGGAAGATTCGGGAGTTACGTCTTAAGCCTAAACGCCATAACTCTGGATTGATTTCCATTCGGTAGAAGGTTTGTCTAAAAACCACTATCTCCCTGTTCAAAAAGAAGATACCATCCCACTTACACTACGTAATAACTCACCATTACGCCAAATGCTTAATGTCGCTTGGTTATCTAAAACATCACTAAAAATTAACCGCACTTTGTGGGCTACTTAATAATAAGCTGATTTCAAATGGGGTACTGTAAGCTTTCTCGATATTCAAAGCTAACAACTTTGAAGGTATTAGGTGGTAAATTGCCCGCTTGTAAGGTGAATTGTAAACCGCTTGGGCTTTTTGTTTAGGAGGGAAGATATTGAACTTAATCCATCACTTAAACTGCTAGGAATATCTGAAGTTGGAAGCGTTGCAGAAGATAAATTTGGTAAGGATGAGGATAAATTTTTGCATAGAGGGAGAAGATAACCCTCGACCTGACTCTACGATTCCTTGTGGAGAAATACCACTTTGACGCCCCATACTTTGAAGGGATTGAACGCGTTTGATGCTCTCTTCACCCAGCGATTTTTATCTTTTCTACTTGAGAAAGAGATTGCTGTACTTTCTCTACTTTTTTTGGGTAACTTTATCAGCCCCTGCTAACTCACCCAACGTACTAGCATGTTGGCTTAAGTCTGTCACACTTGTTAGGGTTTTATCTAATGTTGATTTTGTCATAGCTTACTCATCGTCATTGATTATTTCAAACCATTATAATATAGCTATTCATTATATGCCAATTTTTCTGGCAAGTCTCATTCACGCTATATATTCCAGCATTAAATCTACTGAACTAATCGATTAAAAATAATGGACTAATAAAAAAACGAATTAGTTTCAATTAAACAGTATAAAAAAACAGGGAATATCATTACATAAAAAGTTATACTGCTAAGGTTGTATTCTATACAATAGAAAAAAGATTAACTTTCAAGGCAACACAAGAAAACCTGTATAACAAATTACTTTAGAATAAACTTTTTGATTTCCATTTAGGAGTAAATATGAATTTTTCTCAAAAAAAGTACTCGCCATACTGACTTTAGGCTTCTGCACGCTATCTGTACAAGCTTCCCCTTTTAGCATCAGCGAACAACAAATTAACCAGTATTTAAGTGAAAAAGGCACGATTAATGACAAACTCGGTATTCCAGGATTATTTTCTGTTGATTACGCACTGAAAGATTTAGTAACTCAAATCGGGCAAACTGAAAGCAATCGTGTTGAAATGAGTGGTTTGGTTGATACGCTTATTCGTTTATCTGGAAAAACCTATCCAGCTAAATTACATTTAACTTTTGATGCGATTCCTGAATATAACGCAGATGAAGGGGCGCTTTATTTAAAAAATCTAAGGATTTTACGCTGGTCTGGCGAACCTAATAGTGCAATGGATCAACTCCAAGATGTTATGCCGCTATTAAGCGATGGTGTGGCAGCCTTATTAAGTCAGATGCCAGTTTACACCTTGGATGAAAGTGATATGAAACAAATGCTGATTAAGAAATTTGCCAAAGAAATTAAAGTTGAGAAAGGTCGATTAGAATTAATTGGTGGAATGTTTTAACAATAAGGGCGTATTAAACGCCCTTTTTTTATAACTCAATCATTTTAAAAATTAATTATTTAATTTCAAATTTAGCTAAAAATTCTCTTATCAAAAATCAGAGAGTTCATTCTTTTCTTTAATTATATTTCCGTCTTTATCATACTGGCGAAATGTCATTAAAAAAACCAGCAATTCTTTTTCTCTATACGCATTACCTCCCCTGTTTCATAGAATTCAAAAACATTCCCCAAAAGTCACATTATCTCTCATCTCTAAAAATTCTTTTTTTACTTTACTATTAGGATAAAAACTCAACATATTGCCCATTTCTAACACCATCCTTAACAAACATATACACTACAATGACATTGCTATCACGATAAAAAAATCGTAAGCTATTCCTGTAAATGGGGTTTCATTTCCATTTTTATCATAAAAAAATAATATATGCACAATCGTCATAACCATCACTAGAAAACTCTAAATTATCAAATGATATACCCATTTTTTTAAAAATATCTTCTCTTGATAAAATTTCTTTTTTTCATTATTTAGTTACTCCTGATATAGGATGATCTTTTTTTCTCTTGGGATAGGTTATAACGTATTTTCATCCAGAAAACGGCCATTTTTAGTTAACGCATTTTGTTCAACTTTTTTTATAAACTAGATAACAATACGAATAAGTATAGGAAAACCCACAACTAACGTTTCAATCAATTAAACATTTTGTGAACAGTTACCTTACCCTACTCCAATAAACGCCCTTTTTTTATAACTCAATGATAGCTCGTAAACCTTGAATTTGCCCGTTAGCTTCAATGTTTTCTAATCGGAAACGATAGTGATGCAATTCCGCTATTCTTGCCACAATAGACAATCCAAGCCCACTTCCCTTTTTCATTTTTGTCCTGCAGGACGATAAAAAAACACTGCCCTAATTTTGCTAATTCTTCTGGCGCAACACCACCACCATTATCTTCAATAAGAATTTTTACGAGGCTGTAAAAATCACTCGAACTTGAGTGCCTTGCGGACAATATTTAATGGCATTATCCAACAAGTTTCTCAACATTTGCGCAAGTAATAATGGCTGCCCTTGCTTAACGGCAGGATCTCCTGATGCTCAAACTGCAATTCGATTTGGCGTTGCTGTGCACTGAAATATAACTCACCGATAAGTGAAGTTATAATTTCTGACCAATGAATAGGCTCCTGATGATTTAATTCTTTAAGATTATCTAATCGGGAAAGTGTAAGAAGCTGTTCAATTAATTGGGTTGCTCGATCGATACCTTGGGTTAAATGCGCTAAAGCCATTTCACGAGTTTGAGCATCATCGCCAGCCAGCTGTGCGACTTCCGTTTGAATACGTAGTGCCGCCAATGGGCTACGTAATTCATGTGCTGCATCAGAAACAAAACGGCGCTCCCGTTCCAACTGCTCACTGGTACGTGTGAAAAATTGATTTAAGTTTTGGACTAACGGTAGAATCTCTGTTGGTACATTATCGGTTTCTAATAACGACACATCTCCAGGGCGACGAGCTTGTACGTTTCGACTCAATCGATTAATTGGTTTTTAATGCACGATAAATCACAATAAAAGCGACCAATAATAGTATTGGTAATCCAGCAAACCAAATCCCTGTTTGGCTGAAAGACCATTTTATTGACCAACTCTTCACGATATTCCAATTCTTGTCCCACCGCAATGACAAGTTCACCGTTTACCGACAGGTTGCCAATAAATCAGCCATTCATCGTCATCATCTAAAAATATGTTCTTTACTAAAAACCCGTCTTATTTTTGAAAAAAATAAATTTGTCGCCATTATCACCATCGGTTAATAGTCTTTCACCTTTGTTAGAAAATATGGCAAAGGCTAAAAGCATCATTATCGTAATGACGTTTCTGTGGTTTAAATCCACCACGTGGAAAAGTTAGCATTTTTCATCTAATAAGACATTTTTCAAATCAGACGTCGCTAAACGCTCAGCAAAAAAAGCACTTGTTGTGCATTAAACACATCTTTAGCTTCTTTTTGACGACCGTCCATGCAACGGCTGTGGCAATGCACCACACGCAAAGTGCGGTCACACTTAAACCGATTAAGAGACGAAAACTCAGTCGTTTATTTTTTTCATTAACTTGTCCTAAAAGCATAGCCTACGCCATGTACAGTACGAATAAATTGTTTACCCAGTTTTTGACGCAAATTATAAATATGTACATCCAATGCACCACTACTTAATTCTTCATCCCAATTTGACAGTTTTTCTTCAATGGTCGCACGTGAAAGCACTCGTTCTTTATTCAGCATAAAAAGTTCGAGTAATTTATATTCACGTCCAGTTAATGTAATTTCATCTTCATTCAACCAAGCCTTACGTTGAGCAGGGATCGAGTTTTGACATTGCCATGCTCAATCTGCGGTTTAACTTGCCCATAACGACGACGAATTAATGCCTGCAATCGCACCACCACTTCAGCCAAGGCAAAGGGTTTTGCAAAGATAATCATCGGCACCTTGTTGAATGCCTTTAATGCGTTCATCCAATGTATCACGCGCAGTTAAAAATCAATACAGGCACATCTTGATTATTTGAACGCCATTGTTTTAATACATCCAAACCATCCAGTTTAGGCAGGGTTAAATCCAATACCACCGCATCATAAGGCGCGCCGATTAAGGCATTTAATCCACTTTGACCATCGGTAAACCAATCTACAATAAAGCCTGATTTTCGTTAAACCAATTTGCAGACCATTGCCGATCAGAGGATCGTCTTCTACTAATAAAACTCGCATAATATTGACCGCACTTTTTATCTTTCTCAAAACGAAAAAAATGGCGGGCTTTTTGCCCACCACTTCAAATTATATGAATTATTGCGCTTTTTTTCAACGCTAATTACTTCAAGCTCTGGTTTTTTTCAAAAGGTTCATTATCCAATTTACCGTAAACACGGATTTTTATCCTGAGGTCCCACATTTAAAGCCATTCCAAACGCGCTTTTTTTAATTTCCAATTTGATTTGGTCTGTGCCATCGGTGAAAAAGATATTCATCACCATCAATTTGTTGAGTGATGTTACCAACTAAGGTAATCATAGAATTATCTTTTCGCAGATAATGCTTGTTTAACAGTCAGTTGTTGACCTTGATCACCACCTTGGAAGCCACCTTGTGCAGTGTTGCCATTAAAACCAGCAAATGCAGCTGAAGTAGATAAAGCTAAAAGGGTTGCTAAAGCAAGTTTTTTCATCATGTTCTCCTAAATAGAATTAAGCATAAATTAATCATGTTTCAAAGCGAAGGATTATCCTCATTGCCGCCTTGTTGATGCTTATTAAACACAACAAATCTTAATGAAATCTTAAGCAACCTTAAGATTTTTAAAATTTTTAAAAATCACCAACAAAATCGCTCATTACACCAAGTTATCTTGGCGTTCTTTTTCCCATTTCGCTTTATTTTCAGGATTAGCAAAATAGCGGTCTTGCTCAACTAAACGTGCATCAAGTTTTGCTTCTGCTTCTTTTAACGCTTGTTTTCTATCTGGATGTTTGCTTGGTAATTGAGGTAAAAACACCGCCTGATACGGATGATTTTTAGCCCAGTCAATGGCATCTTTCGCCGCCTTGTGTTGCTTATTCAAATCACAGAACGCATACGGATTAACATGCTGTCCCACTAATTGCCCAAATGCTGTGTTATTCGATACTGTTAATTTATCTAAATCCAACACATATAACGCGGTGATTAAACGATTTTGCCCACGATAAAACCATTTTACCGCTTCATCTCGTAGGCCAAAATCATAAGCACGAGCAGAAAGTGCAAACATTGTCATAGGAGAAACAAAATCCACTTTTTTCTCAATAATATTGACCGCACTTTTCAAAAATCTTTTTGTGTATTTTTCAGTAATAACGCATCAATATCTTTGTTCACATTAATCTGTTCAAGTCGCCCATCTCTGGCATCGTAATAAGGCTTTACATACATATCAATATGCTTAACCGGCTCTTTTGAAATGGTGCTACAAGCCGTTAATAAAAGTGCGGTTGAAATCCACGTTAATTTTAGAAAGGTTCTCATGGTCTTCCCTTATGATGAATATTAGCTCGTTATCTTACAACAAAAGAGCCGTGAGTTTTACTTCTCTTTCTTCTATAATGAGCAAAATTTTGTTTTATTTTGTTTCATGAAAATCCATCTTATTCAGCGCCAAATCACCTTAGATTTCGATAACCAAACTTCTCTGCTTAACTTTTTTTAGAACAACATCAAATTCACCATGAATATCAATGTCGTTCTGGCTATTGTGGTTCTTGTCGCGTTAAGATCAAAAAAGGCAAGGTTTCCTACGCTGAAGAGCCCCTTGCCTTTATTCAACCCGATGAGATTTTACTCTGTTGTTGTCGGGTGGAAAGTGATTTAGAAATAGAATTATAAATTATTCAAATCCAACACATCTGTCATATCAAACAATCCGTGAGATTGTTTTTCTAGCCATTTACCTGCACGCACTGCGCCATTAGCAAATGTCATACGGCTTGATGCTTTGTGAGCAATTTCAACGCGCTCACCAATATCTGCAAACCAGACACTATGTTCACCCACGACATCAGAGGCACGAATGGTAGAGAAACCAATTTCATCACGTTTGCGTTCGCCTGTAATGCCTTCGCGACAAAATACGCCATGTGTTTTCAAATCACGACCAAGGGTTTTTGCAATATGTTCTCCCATAGAAAGTGCGGTGCCAGATGGTGCATCCACTTTATGGCGGTGGTGCGCTTCAATGATTTCGATATCGCAATAATCGCCCATCACTTTGGCGGCTTTTTCTAATAGTTTAAATACCAGATTCACCCCTACGCTAAAGTTTGAGGGCAAATACAATGGCAATTTTTTTCTGATGCAGCTTGAATTGCGGCTTTACCTGCATCATCAAAACCCCTGTGGTACCAATTACCATCTTTTTTTGTTATGAGCGACACAAAAATGCGATATGCTCAAGCGTACCTTCTGGACGCGTGAAATCAATCAACAAATCAAAAGTTGTCTTTTTCTGCATTTTAAATCATCTGATACTTTGATACCTAATGCACCAATACCTGCAAGCTCACCCAGCATCAGCACCCCACTAAAGAGGAACCTTTACGTTCAAAAGCGGCACCTAATTCAGCCCCTTCTGCATTATGTACGGCTTGAATTAATTGACGCCCCATTCTTCCGCCAGCCCCGGCGATCGCAATTTTTAATGTCATGTTTTGTCCTTTTTTATCAAATTAAAGCGTGTTGAACGCCACTATAAATTAAATAGATTCCGAAGAAAAATAAAAAAATCAGCCCTGCTGCATTATCAATATAGCGACTATATTGGCTATAAAACTGTTTTTGCAACAGAACGTGAGAAAAGCACCGAAATGATGTAGAAATATAAAAAAGTTTCTACGGTAATCACAGCAAGTGCGGTCAAAATTTGTGATGTTTCGGTAATATTCACTAAAACCAATGACATCACACTGCTGAAATAAATCACCACTTTAGCATTAGATAAATTGACCAATAAGCCTTTCATAATGCTCTTTTAAAGTCGATTGATTTGACATATTTGCATTCTGCTTTTTCATCAAAAGACCGCATTGGTTTTTCACTTTTTGCCATTTTTAATGCCGAGATAAACTAAATACGATCCACCAAGCATCATCACTAATGCCTTGAATAATTGGCATGGTGGCAAAAAAATAATGGCAAGTCCTAAAACAGCAGCCGTTGCCCAAATTAATACACCAATGGTAATCCCAATCACGCCACCAATGGCTTCTCGACGAGAACTCATGGCAGAAATTCGGCTGACATAGAAAAAATCAGGGCCTGGCGAAAGTAAACCCACAAGATGAATAATCATCAAATTTAGCATGGCAAGCCTACAATACGTAATATCACGATCACGATAACAGCATAGACTGCCGCTAAAACGTCATCCACCATAATCCCAAAAACCACTTTCCAGTTTTTTTGGTCAAAATAACGGATTGGGATAAGGTTTTTAAAAATATCGAAGAAACGGAAACAGTACAAAAGGCAATCACAATCCAAAGGTAAACGATAAAGTTGGAATCGCGGCTAACACGATAAATACCCCAACAAATTCATCCCAAACAATGGAACCGTGATCATGAACACCCATATCATCTGCGGTTTTTTTGACATAGATAACAGCCAAGCGCAAAGCAAAGTGCGGTCAAAATTAAGAAGATTTTTTTAGTCCAAAGGCAAGCTAATAATGCCGAACCTAAAAATCGTTCCAGCTAAACTTCCCCATGTACCCGGTGCTGGACGAATGAGTCCTGAACCAAAACCTAATGCAAGTAAATGAACTGGATTTTTTTAAGCTAACTCTATCAAGTGGTGAACTCTTCATTATTTATCCTTAAAATGATCGAAACCAGACGGCGCTTGATAATTGATTACTCGTCCCATCTTTTTAAAAAAAGTAATCTGATTGTTATTTTGCGGAACAATTTTTTTCCGATACAGGTACAAAGGTACATTCAACGATTGAGATAACTTCTCAATCTCAGATTTTTTTATTTGCAGGGAACCGTAAAAGCAAAAGCTCATAATCTTCCCCGCCACTTAATGCAAACGCTTCTGCTTTTTCTAAGCTATATGTTTTTTTGAGTGATGTAGATAAACGGCAAGAAGGATAAATCAATCTCCGCAGAACATTGGCTTCTCGTTAAAAATATGTCCTAAATCAGCGACAAGACCATCTGAAATATCAATGCATGAATGCGCTACATCCACTAATGCTTGACCTAATTCAACGCGTGGCGTTGGGTGAAAATGGCGTTTTACTAAAAAAATTCAGTATCAAAAATCGACCGCACTTTTTACCCTGTAAGATCCAATTTAAACCCGCCGCGCTATCACCTAACGTGCCCGATACATAAATTAAATCTCCAACCTTCGCGTTATGTCGGAATAAAGCCTTTCCTTTTTGGTACGAAACCTTGTGCCGTAATGGTTACAGAAAGTGGGCCTTTCGTTGTATCGCCACCAATTAACGTCACATCATATTGATTTAATGTATCAAACAGACTTTGACTAAATTGGCTTAGCCAGTTTTCATCAACTTCAGGTAATGTCAGTGCAAGCGAAATCCAAGCGGGTTTAGCGCCCATAGCAGCTAAATCACTTAGATTTGTCGCGATAGCTTTATACGCTAAATCTTGGGGAGAAATGGAAGATAAAAAATGCGTGCCTTCGACCATTGTATCGGTGGTGATCGCAAGCTGATAGCCTTCTGGAATATGAGTGATCGCACAATCATCCCCAATACTGAAATCAACAAAGTGTTGATTGCCTTTTTGTATTGAGAAATATCGCCCTATAAGATCAAATTCACCCGTACTCATTTTATCTGCGCACCAAAAAACAAAGGGCAGACATTTGTCTACCCTACATTTGAATAATTATTTGCGACCTAATGCAGGAGCGACTTTATCCAATACACCGTTAATGTATTTATGGCTTTCATCTGCACCAAACACTTTCGCCACTTCAATTGCCTCATTAATCGCCACTTTATACGGCACATCTGGCTCAAATTGAAGTTCATAAACCGCTAAACGTAAAATCGCTTTTTCAATCGGATCTAATTCATCCAACGTGCGATCTAAATAATGGCTCATTGAAAAATCAACAGCTTCTACATTCGCAACGGTTTGACGGAAAAGGCGGCTAAAATAAGGTTTATCCACACCTTTTAAATCTTGATCCACAACGAAAAGTGAGTTCCACTTGTTCTGGTGCGTTACCAGAGAGCGCCCAAGAATATAATGCTTGAACCGCACATTCTCTCGCTCTACGACGTGGCGATACTTTTTTTACAGGTTCTTTTTTCTCTGTCATTTGAATTATGCCGCATCAATTTGTTGTAAAAGGTTCACCATTTCAAGTGCAGTTAATGCTGCTTCTGCACCTTTATTACCTGCTTTAGTACCTGCACGCTCGATAGCTTGTTCAATGTTTTCAGTCGTTAAAACACCGAATGCCACTGGGATTTCAGCTTGCATTGCCACTTGACCTAAACCGCTGCTTGCTTCGCCAGCCACATATTCAAAGTGAGCGGTACCACCACGGATTACCGTACCCAGTGCGACAATTGCATCAAATTTTTTTTGCTTTCAGCTAAACGACGTGCCACTAATGGAAGTTCATACGCACCTGGTGCACGAACGATTGTGATATTCTCATCTTTCACTTGGCCGATACGTTTTAATGCATCTACCGCACCTTCTAATAAACTTTCATTAATAAAACTGTTAAAACGAGCAATCACCACTGCGATTTTAGCATTTGGCGCAGCTACCGCACCTTCTAAAAACTTTCATACTTTTTTTCCTAATCTGAATGAACAATAAATTTGACGGTGGATTTTTAGCATAAAAAGAAACCCTGTGGAAATAATCCGACAGGGTTTTCTATGAGTGGAAAAAGAACTTACTTCTCGAGTTTTAACGGTTCAATTTTTCCAGATATTTTTTTCGCATATTCAAGAATCGTACGGTCTGATGAGAAGAAGCCCATATTCACCATATTTTTGAATAGTACTTGCTATCCATGCATCACGATCTTGATATTTTTTTTATCTACCGCTTTTTGCGCTTCCACATAACTGCGGAAATCAGCAAAAGGATTGATAATAATCGTGGTATTGTAAACCTTGAATGAGAGAGTGATAACGGTTCGGTTCTTCCGGTGAGAAATCACCACGAATGATTTGATCAATAACTTCACGTAATTGCTCGTCATTTTTGATAATAATCAAACGGACGATAACCTTCGCGACGTAATGCTTCCACTTGTTCAACCGTATTACCAAAAGATAAAGATATGATCCTTACCAACATTATCTAAAAATCTCAACGTTCGCACCATCAAGTGTACCCTAATGTTAACGCACCATTTAAGGCGAACTTCATGTTACTGGTACCTGATGCTTCTGTTCCTGCAAGAGAGATTTGCTCAGAAATATCTGCAGCTGGAATGATCAATTGTGCAAGACTTACGCTGTAGTTCGGGATAAATACAACTTTTTAAACGACCTTTTTAAGCGCTCATCGTTATTGATGACATTCGCGACATCGTTAATTAAACGAATGGTTTGTTTTGCCGCATAGTAAGCTGAAGCCGCTTTTACCCGCTAAAATAAATACGCGTGGCTGCCAATCTTTTTTTCTGGGTGTGCCAACATTTCGTTGTAACGAGCGATAATGTGTAACACATTAAGCATTTGACGTTTGTATTCGTGAATACGTTTTACTTGAACGTCAAATAATGCGTGTGGATCTAAATCGATGTTAAGTGTTTTTCTTCACATATTGTGCTAATTTCACTTTATTATCATATTTGATATCTGCGACAGCACGCTTAAATTCACCTTTATCTGCAAACGCTTTAAGTTTTTTTCAATTTGGCTTAAATCGCAACGCCATTCAGAACCAATATATTGATCAAATAAAGCCGCTAATTTCGGGTTTCGCTACTGCAAGCCAACGACGTGGTGTAATACCGTTTGTCACATTGGTGAAACGTTCTGGATAGATACGCGCAAAAATCAGCAAAGGTTGAAGAAACCATGAGATCTGAGTGGATTGCTGCTACACCGTTTACTTTATGAGAACCAACAACAGATAACCAGCCCATGCGAACTTTACGTTGATGTCCTTCCTCGATAAGTGATACACGACGGATAAATTCCATATCGGTGGTGACATAAGTTTTCACATACTCAAAGGAAATGATCATTGATTTCAAAAAAATCATTTGTAAGTGACGAGGTAAGATTTTTCGCCATCATTTCTACCGGCCAGGGTTTCTAATGCTTCTGACATTAAAGTATGGCAAGTATAAGAGAAGATACGACGAGTCACATCCCAAGCATTTTGCCATGAATAACCGTGTAAATCGATTAAAATACGCATTAACTCTGGAATCGCTAATGTTGGGTGAGTATCGTTCAAGTGGATCGCGACTTTATCTGCTAAGTTATCTAACGTGCCATGTGTTCTGAAAATGACGACGAAGAATATCTTGTAAAGACGCTGATACTAGAAGTATTCTTGACGTAAACGTAATTCACGACCATTCCAGGTAGAATCATCCGGATAAAGGACACGAGAAAGGTTTTGGTTAGCTGAACGCGTTGCAACTGCAGCTAAATGATCACCACGGTTAAACTCGGCTAAATCAAACACCTCACCACCATGAGCAGACCATAAACGCAATGTTGATGCTGAATCATTTTTTTATAGCCAGGAATCATTTGGTCGTATGCAAGTGCGGTCACTTTTTTTCAGCTGGATTCCAAATACATTTTTGCCTTCAAAAATAAATATGACCACCGAAAATCAATGCTGAAACGTTTTTGATGGACGCATAAATTCCCAAAGGTGCGCCTTTTTTTCTAACCAATCATCCGGGCGTTCAACCTGTTGACCATTTTCAATTTTTTTGACGGAACATACCGTATTCATAACGAATACCGTAACCCATTGCTGGAATCGCTAACGTTGCAAGTGAGTCCATAAAACAAGCAGCAAGACGACCTAAACCACCATTACCTAAACCAGGATCCACTTCTTTTTCAATAATCTCTTCTAAATCAACATTTAATTCAGCCAAAGGCTTTTTGTGCCACATCATAAATGCCTTCTGCGATCATCGCATTAGAAAGTGTACGGCCGATTAAAGAATTCCATAGAAAGATAATAAACACGGCGAGTTTCTTCTGCACGAGATTGGCGTGCAGTCGTAATCAACCTTCTGTCACTAAATCACGTACCGCATGAAGGGTCGCATTTAACCAGTCACGTTGACTCGCCTCTTTTGGCGAACGACCGATTAAGAAAATTAATTTATAAACAATTGCTTTTTTTACGCCTTCAACATCAACGCTAGGTCGATTATAAAGAAATGGCGAATCAAAATTGTCCATGATCATAGAAAGTAAAACCTCAATAAAAAAACCGCGCAAATTTTAAGCTTTTTTAGAAAAAAAACAACAAAAATCCCCCTTCAAAGGCGATTATTTTTGAAGGGAGAGTCAATCCATTGAATTATTGGTTTAAAATGCTTAAATAGAGTTGCTCATATTGAGCGGCGGCATTTTTCCAACTAAAGTCCTGTGCCATGGCGTTATTACGAACCATCGCCCAAACACGTTGTTTTTGCCATAATGCAAAAGCATGTTGGATAGCGTTTCGTAAATCATCTGCTTCGGCTTTTTGGAATACAAAGCCTGTTGCAGTACGCTCTTTAATGGTTTCACTTGTACTGTTCGTGACAGTATCGGCTAATCCTCCAGTTGCACGAACAAGCGGCAATGTGCCATATTGCAAGCCATACAATTGAGTTAATCCACAAGGTTCAAAACGGCTTGGTACTAAAATGACATCACCACCCGCAACCATTAAATGTGAAAGCGCTTCGTCATAGCCAATTTTTACTGCAATATTTTCTGGGTAACGTTGTGCTAATTGGCAAATTCCCTCTTCCAAATGTTTAGCACCGGAACCGAGAATCGATAATTGACCACCTTGTTTCACAATTTCATCCGCTGTCGCAATCAGTAAATCCACGCCTTTTCTGTTCTGTTAAAGCGAGTCACCATCACAAATACAGGTGCATCTGGCTGTTGTGGTAGATTGAAATAAAGCTTGTAAATCGGCTTTATTTTTTTCTTCTTACCTGCGATAGATTTTCAATTTATAGTGATGCTGAATATAAGGATCACAGCTTGGATGCCAAATTTCTTGATCCACGCCATTTAAAAATACCCGTCAACTTTACCTGCTTCACGTAAGTCCCGTTAACAACCCTTGCAAAGCCATAAGCAAAGTCTGGTGTAGTAATTTCTTTTCGCATAAGTTGGGACTCACTGCTGTTACCATGTCAGAATAATAGAGACCCGCTTTTCAAATACGAAATTTGACCAAATAACTCTAAACCATCAACATGGAACATGCCTTCCGGTAAGCCAATTTCATATAGGTGACGATGTGCGAATTGTCCTTGATAAGCAAGATTATGAATCGTAAATACCGATTTTTGCTGGACGACCTTTATTGAAGAGATAAGCTGCCGCTAAACCTGCGTGCCAATCGTGCGCATGCACTACTTCAGCTCGCCACCAACTATCTAAACCCGTCGCAAGCTCTGCGCCCACCCAGCCTAATAAAAGCAAAAACGCTTATAGTTATCGGCATAATCATTGTAATCTGTATCGTGATAAGGGTTCCCTTCTCGCCAATAGAGATGTGGTGCATCAATCAAATAAATCCCTACGCCATTGTATTCGCCATAACGTAATACAACATGACCTGCAAAATTATCAAATTCTGTCACGACATGCGTGTTCTCAATGCCCGCTGAAATTTTTAGGATAAGCCGGCAATAAAAATACGTGTATCAATACCAATTTCTTTTTTTGAGCAAAAGGGAGTGCCCCTAAAAACATCAGCGAGTCCACCGGTTTTTTTAATAAGGGATACAATTCCGAGCAAACATGTAAAAACTCTCATAATTTTTCCTTTTATACTTAAAAATTGTGCTGTCACGAATAACAGCACAATCTTTTTTAATCCACTTAAAAATGCTGCCAAAATTGACCGCACTTTAATCCAAATGTTCTTCGTTATCGACTTCTTCACCCTGCAATCTTTTTCAACATTGCTGATGTAACAAGTACAACTTTACCGGTAGAACTTACACGGAAACGTTTACTGTCTAGGGCTTTATCTACACCGATTTCCATACCATCTGGAATAATACAATGGCGATCAATAATACAATCTTTCAACGTACAATTTTTTTACCAATGTGTACTTGCGGTAATACGACGCAGTGATCTACAGAAGAGCCTTCATTGATTTTAATTCTGTCAAATAACACCGAGTTACTGATTGATGCATCGGTAATCACGCAACCACCACCGATAAGGGAGTTATCCACCGGTTTTGACATTCGCTTTTTTTATAGAAGAATTTAGATGGGATAAGCCTGTACTGGATTACCACGGATTGGCCAGCTTTGATCGTAAATATCTAATTGTGGATTTTCTGAAACTAAGTCGATATTAGATTGCCAGAAGCTATCAAGGGTACCCACATCACGCCAGTAAATTTCACCTTCAGTGTTACGTCCAATACAAGAACGGCTGAACGGATGCGCATAAAGCACACCTTCTTCTAAGCATTTTGGTAACACATCTTTACCAAAAGTCATGTGATGTGCAAGGTGTATTCACTTCTCTATCTAGCATTTTATAAAGATATTCAGCATCAAAGACATAAATACCCATTGACGCTAATGATGTATCTGGTTTACCAACCATTGCTGGTGGATCTTTCGGTTTTTCAACGAATGCTTTCACTTTAAGATTTTCGTTTACTGCCATCACACCAAATTCACTCGCTTCAGAACGAGGCACTTCAATACAACCTACAGTACATTTCGCCCCACTTTTCACGTGATCCATTAACATCACGCTGTAATCTTGTTTATAAATATGGTCGCCCGCAAGGATCAAAATGTATTTTGGACGATAGTGATTGCGAATAATCGCCATGTTTTGATATACCGCATCCGCTGTACCACGATACCAAGTAGAATCATCAATTTGTTGGCGAGCCGGTAACATATCAACGAACTCACCACGCTCTTGCGGTAAGAATGACCAACCTGTTTGTAAGTGGCGTAACAAAGGTGAGCAGCATATTGAGTCACGACACCGATGCGATTAAGACCGGAGTTAATACAGTTGGAAAGCGCAAAAGTCAATAATGCGACGATTACCGCCGAAATATAACGCAGGTTTAGCACGTTTATCTGTTAATTCATGTAAACGAGAACCACGACCACCGGCTAAAAATAAGCACTAAAGTATCTTTAACCAATTCATATTTATTAAGATCACTTTTCATAACAAACTCCATAGTTTTAATCCTCCATATGTTCCAACACTTCAAATGCCACACCACTCACATCACATTGTTGAATCACTCTGTTTCCAATTTCTGCAATCTTTTTCCATCTTCCATTTGGTAAATAAAAAGATTGCGCTTCAGTTTCTGCATTAATTAAGAAAAGGTAGCGACCATCCAACATCACTTGTAAGGCTTTTCTTTCCCGATTATGCCAATCGTCTAGGGTCATCGGGCTTCCACCACAATTCAACCACGCGACATTTTCATCCGACCACCAAGCGTCCTGCTGCAAACTTTGAATTTTTTTTCGTAATGCAATGGTTTGCTTGGTAAAGTCAAATAAGGTTTGGTTAAAATCATCCCACTTTAACCACGTAATTTCGTTATCTTGGCAATAGGCATTGTTATTGCCATATTGGCTGTTGCCGAACTCATCTCCGGCAAGCAGCATAGGTACACCATTTGCCAGTAATAAAGAGCCTAATAAGCCTTTTTCTGATAAAATCACGGTTATTTTCGACCGCACTTTGCCATTCATCTGCTAAATCCAGTTGAGAACCTTCAATTCCATGATTGTAGCTATAGTTTTTCATTCCGTCCATCACGGTTCTCTTCACCGTTAGCTTCATTATGTTTATGGTTATAGCTCACTAAATCTCGCAACGTAAAAACCATCATGGGCTGTAATAAAGTTCAAGCTGCCATGTGGTAATCGACCTTCGCGATTAAAGATATCGCTAGAGCCCGCAAAACGCTCTGCAAATGCCCCCACTTCACCACTTTGCCATAACCAAAAACGACACATATCATCACGGAAACGATCATTCCATTGAGAGAAATAAGCAGGAAAATACCCGACTTGATAGCCGTAATGACCAATATCCCAAGGCTCTGCGATTAATTTAATTTGTTGTAGAACGTCATCCTGTTCCATTTCCGCAAACAATTGTGCATTTGGATTAAAATCAGGTGTTTCACGACCAAGCACGGTGGCTAAATCAAAACGGAAACCATCTACATGGCATTCAGTTACCCAATAACGTAAGCAATCTAATACCCATTTTGCGAGTGACATCATTGGCAAGATTGAGCATGTTGCCACAGCCTGTCCAGTTAATGTAATCACCATGCTCGTTTTTGCCAGTAATAGGTTTTATCATCAATACCACGCTGACAAAATGTCGGGAACGTTTTTTCAGATTCAGCCGTATGGTTAAATACGACATCCAAAATCACTTCAATGCCCGCTTGATGCAAGGCTTTTACCATGCTCTTAAACTCATTTAAAGGCTGTTTTTGATCAGCTGCGTAACTCGGTTCTAAAAGCAAACATGGCTAGTGGATTGTAGCCCCAATAATTACATAATCCTTTTTCTTGCAAATGCGGTTCATCAATGAAGAAATTGACTGGAAGCAATTCAAGGCTGGTAATACCCAATGATTTAAAATACGCAATATTTTCAGGGTGTGCTAAAGCCGCATAAGTCCCCTCGAATATTTTTCTGGAATACGGGAATTTAATTGGCTAAATCCTTTAACATTCAGTTCATACACAATGGTTTTGAGCCCAAGGAATAGACGGCTTACAATCCCCTGACCAATCAAAACGCTCATCCACAACACGACCTTTAGGCGCAACTGATGCATTATCTCGTTCATCATTTAACAAGAAAATTGAGCGAGCTTCTGGTGAACTTAAATCTGGTTTATGAGTGACCGCTTTCGCATAAGGATCAAGCATTAACTTTTGCGGATTGGCTAAAGTGCAGTCATTTTTGCCTGTGATTCTGAAAGCATACTCATCATTCAGCTCGACACCCTCAATTGCCACATGCCAAATATCATTGGTTCTGCTCATGGCAAAACGGCTTTCTTTGCCATCACGGAACAAGCAAAGTTCAATAGCATCCGCCGCACTAGAAAAAAGTGCAAAATTCGAAATTTTTAGTCCGTTTTCCAGCGTTTGCGAATATCCCATTGGGGAAGGTTTGCCATTGTTATAAATACTAAACATCGTGTTCTTCGCTATTGTTATGCTTTATATTTTAAATGAGATCGTTGCGAGTGGCGGAATGGTCACGCTAATCGAATTGTCACGTCCGTGACTTGCGATCTCTTCGCTTTCTACCAAGCCGAAAGTTACCTACGTTTGAACCTTGATAATACATTGAGTCAGTATTCAAAAATTTCTTCGTATTCACCCGCAGCATTTCACACCGATACGGTAACCTTCACGTGGCACCGGGTGTGAAGTTACTGATCACGATAATGCGTTCGCCATTACTGCTTTTTACGTTCAAAAGCAAAGACTGAATTTTCCGCATCATCTACCACTAACCAATCAAAATCCCTTCAGGTTCGCCGTCTAATTCAAAGAGCGGTGCATTGTTTTTGATAAACGCCGTTCAAATCTTTAACTAATTGCAATACGCCTTTATGCCATGGACCGCCATGATTTTTCATCAAGTAAGAACCAATCCAAACTTTCTTCATAATTCCATTCACGACCTTGAGCAAATTCATTACCCATGAATAACAATTTCTTGCCTGGATAGCCCCACATATAACCGTAGTAAGCACGCAAGTTAGCGAATTTTTTTGCCATGCATCACCCGGCATTTTGCCGAGTAACGAACATTTGCCGTGTACCACTTCATCGTGAGAAAGTGGCAATACAAAGTTTTCGCTGTATTGATAAATCATCCCGAAGGTCATTTTTGTCGTGATGATAACGACGATAAACAGGGATCGAGTTGCATATAACTTAGGGTGTCATTCATCCAGCCCATGTTCCATTTGAAATTAAATCCAAGACCACCATTTTCTGTCGGATGGGTTTACGCCACCGAAAAGAGTGGATTCTTCCGCAATCGAAATAGCACCGGTCATTTCAGAATGGATTTTTCCAGTTGGTATGTTTTAAGAACTCAATGGCTTCTAAAGTTTTTCACGACCGCCATATTGATTCGGGATCCATTCCCCTTCTGCGCGGCTGTAATCGCGATAAATCATTGACGCTACCGCATCACACGAATACCATCCACACCAAAGCGTTCTAACCAATACAGTGCATTACTGGATAAGAAGTTTTTCACTTCATTACGGCCATAGTTATAAATCAAAAGTATTCCAGTCTTGATGATAGCCTTCACGAGGGATCTGCGTGCTCATATAAGGCTGTACCATCAAATGCTACTAAACCATGAGTATCACTTGGGAAATGTCCTGGTACCCAGTCTAAAAATCACATTAATGCCTGCTTTGTGTGCTTTTTCAACTAAGCGTTTAAAGCCTTCTGGTGTACCAAAACGGCTAGTTGGAGAATACAGACCAATCGGTTGATAACCCCAAGAGCCATCAAATGGGAATTCAGAAATTGGTAAAAAAACTCAATATGGGTAAAAGCCCATGTGTTTTACATAAGGAATAAGCTCATCGGCAATTTGGTCGTAATCAAGCCAGAAATTATTTTCTAAATTACGGCGCCATGATCCCAAATGTACTTCATAAATGGAAATTGGTTGGTTACGTTGGTTCGCCTTACGACGTTCCTCTGTCATTTCTACCACATCAGGCAACATGCTGATTTCTGATGCGGTATCCGGACGTAATTCAGAGCTAAATGCATAAGGGTCGGCTTTTAAACGGAGATTACCATAGCAATCAATTAATTCAAATTTATAGCGTTGACCAAGGCTAGCTTTTGGTAAGAATAATTCCCACACACCACTTGCTGGATGGAAACGCATTGGATGACGGCGACCATCCCAATAGTTGAAATCACCAACCAACGAAACGCGTTTAGCATTCGGAGCCCATACACGGAAATTCACACCTGGCACACCATCACATTCGGTAAAGTGTGCACCTAATACTTCATACGGACGTAATAACGAACCTTCAGCCAACAGCCATTGGTCTAAATCATTAATCATTGGATGGAAACGGTAAGGATCTTCAATAAGATGCACATCTGATCCCCAATACACTTTAAATTGATAAGCAAAAAAGTGGTTCACATTTGGCACAATAGCGGAGAAAAAGCCTCGCTCATCCACTCTTTCTAAAGCAACCACCATGGATTGAGTTTCTTTATCAATCACTTCGACTTTATCTGCATCAGGTAATAAAGCGCGGATCTCAATACCATTGTGGGTTTCATGCATGCCTAATACTGCAAAAGGATCGGCCTGTTTGCCATCAAAAAATGAATTGATTACTGATTGGGCGACTAATTTCGTCATTACATACTCCTTTATGCTTTGCGAGCTTGATTAATTTGAGCAAAAAATGTCTTTAAGTTTTCGTCATTAAAAATCAGCTCTAAGGATTGTCCGAGTTTCTTCTGCCAGTTTGGATATTCTGTTGAAGTCCCTGGCAGATTGAATGAAATTTCTTGTCCGATTAAGTTCTCTAATTGAACACCAATTAAAAGCGCTTTGACTGTTGGCCAAATAGCGATGAATTTGGCGGTTAAGATTATCGTGCATCGCCATACTTAAAGCGTCACCGTGATAATCTGGTGGTAAATAGCCGTCACGATGTAAAGCTATCAATCATGGCTTGTTTATCAATGACCCGTTGATCATATTTTTCTTTTAGTACATCGCCTTTTAAAATATTGAGTTCATCAAACAACGCTAAATCACGGCAATGCCAGAAACTTTGCAAGGAAGGCACATCATGTGTACCAATCGTCGCATAAGCATGACGTGGGAATTCATTCGCATGTGGATATTGGCGATTACGTTGAGCAAAATACAACACAAAATACGAGAAAAATTCGAAACTCGTTTAATTTCCACCGCACTTCATCTGGCACTGTACCCTAAATCTTCACCGATGATTAAAGCATTGATTGCGTTGGCTTTCAATGGCTAGAATTGCCATCAACTCATCAAACGGATAATGCACATAAAGGCCATCAGCCGCTGTTTTGCCTTCTGGAATTAACCATAGACGGAACAAGCCCATTACGTGATCAATACGCAAAAATACCGAAAATGCTGCATATTCGCACGAAGCATCGTAATCACTGCAGCAAAAGCCTGTTGCTTTTAATTGGCTTGGGTTTGTAAGGCGGTAAATTCCAGTTTTGACCGACTGGACCAAGCGGATCTGGTGGTGCACCTACCGAGGGCTTTCACGCAATAAAGCTCAGGTTGCGACCACACATCTACACTACCGCGTGAGCTATTTACAGCTAAATCACCATAGATGCCTAAACGCATGCCTACTTTTTTTGGCAAAGATGTTTTTAGGTCATTCAATTGTTGTTCAGTTAGCCATTGCAACCAGGCGAAAAAAAGTCAATTTCCGATTTATATTGTTTTAATTAATGCTTTACGTTTTGCAGCAGTGAGATGTTGCCATTCTTCACGCCAACCCTAACCAACCAATAGTGTTTTTCTTCAGCTTGTTGATCAGCATGTTCAATTTTGTCTAAAAACATTAAACAAGCCTTGTAAAAACCAATGCCTCGCCTTGCTCTTTTTGATAAGCCTGCAAACGCTTCACGACGTTTGATAATTGCAGCAGATTTACTGCGTTGACTAAAAGGCAAAAAGTTGCTCAAGTGCGGTTAGTTTTAATTCAGTTACTGCACTGTAATTTACCGTATCTTGATCACGTAAAGATTGAATTAAGTTGGCGATATCCGCAGAGTTAACCCAATTTTGTACCGATTTTGCCAATTTAAATTCTGGCAATGCCGTTACATCAAGATAAATAAAGTTCAACCAACGACGAGAGGAAGAGCTATAAGGGACTCGCCCATTCTGGTACAGATGGATAAAAGTAAATGTAACGGGTTAATTCCCGACAAAATCCGCGCCATGCTCAGCACTTTTCTCAATCAAATACGCTAAATCTGAAAAGTCACCAATACCCCAGTTATGTTTTGAACGTAGGCTATAAAGCTGAACATTCACACCCCAGGCTTTTTGTTGTTCTAATAAAGGCGGTTGATACGCTGTTCTTGGTGAAACCAAAAATTTGAACCGAGAAAGTTTGTTGGGCGATAAAAATCACCAAACGATAATAGCCAAAAGGCAAAGCAGGCAACGAAAGTGCGGTTGAATATGGAATTGTTTTTTCAAACTGAATTTGGTTTTGCTCGTCGAGCAATTGATAACGCAAAGAAGCATCAGGAGGAGAAGAAAACGCGGTTAAATCATACTGAATCGGTTCGTTTTCAAAGGCACATATTACATCTTGGAACAGTTGATTTTGACCAGTATTCGGCGGAAATTGCAACTGCTCGATAAAATAATCAATAGAGCTGGGCGATGCATAAATTAAATGCCCGTCAATATCATAATGGGAAAGTGAAATGCCAAGTTTTTCAGCGGATTGTTTAATGGATGAGGTCATTTGCATACACCTGATAATATATCTACATAATACTTATTAAGTATTATAGGTAAGCACAGTTGAAATACAATTGCCAATCTAGCAAATTGTGACCTAAATCAAAAAACGAAGTTTGAAGAGAATAAAAAAGCACCTAAATCAGAATTATTCGGTTTCAATGACAAATTCAAACCAATCAATGACATCTTCTTCATGCACGCTATCTTGAATTAAAACACCTGCTTTTTTAACAGAATCAGGATCGCCACTGACTAATGGATGCCATTCGGGCAAAGCTTTCCCCTCATACAATAAACGATACGCACAGGTATTCGGCAGCCAACCAAAATCAGGCAAATTCTTTTTGGTTAATTTCGTGCAATCACTTTCGATTTTAAAACGTTCAGAATAATTACGACACTTTCCTGTTTCTACATCTAATAGATTGCAAGCAATACGCGTGTAGTAAAGTTTTTCTCGCTTGCCTCGCCCTTGAATGTATTTTCGATAACAGCATTTTCCGCAGCCATCACATAAGGCTTCCCATTCGGATTCCGTCATTTCAAGGAGCGATTTTTTTTGCCAAAAATGAGATTCAAATTGCATAGTGAAACCAATAAAAAAGTGCGGTCAAAATTTACGTGATTTTTGACCGCACTTTGTTGTTTAGAATTAGAAGCCTTCTTTTAAACTTACCGTTAAGTTAAACACTAAGTGCTCTGGGCGGCTATCTTTGTTATCCGCACAGAAATAACCTTCGCGTTCAAATTGGTAACCTTTTTCTGGTTCCGCATTTGCGAGGCTTTGTTCTACAAAACCGTGTTTTACCACTAAAGAGGTTGGATTTAACACGCTTTCGATCTCTTCTGCTGCACCTGGGTTTGGTACGGTGAAAAGACGCTCGTATAAACGGAACTCTGCTGGGTGATTATGTACTGCAGATACCCAGTGAATTACCCCTTTTACTTTGCGACCATCCGCTGGATTTTTACCTAAGGTTTCTGGATCGTAAGTACAGAAGATCGTGGTGATTTCACCATTTGCATCTTTTTCGACACGTTCAGCTTTAATCACGTAAGCGTTACGTAAACGCACTTCTTTACCTAACACTAAACGTTTATATTGTTTGTTTGCTTCTTCACGGAAGTCTGCGCGATCAATATAAAGCTCTTTCGTAAACGGTAATTGACGCTCACCTAATTCAGGACGATTTCGGGTGATTTGGCGCCGTTAAGGTTTCTTCGCCTTCAAAGTTTTTCAATCACTACGCGAACAGGATCAATCACCGCCATTGCGCGTGGTGCGTTTTCGTTTAAATCTTCACGAATGCAAGCTTCAAGTGCAGAATACTCTACGACGTTATCTTGTTTAGTCACACCGATACGACGGCAGAAATTCACGTAACGAAGCCGGTGTATAACCACGACGACGTAAACCTGAAATCGTTGGCATACGCGGATCGTTCCAACCATCCACAATGCCTTCATTCACTAATTTTCAATAATTTACGTTTAGACGTTAACGTGCCTTCTAAATTTCAAACGTGAGAAATTCATATTGATGCGGCAATGGACGTTCAATACTAATATTTTCCAACACCCAGTCATATAAACGACGGTTGTCTTGGAACTCTAATGTACATAGAGAGTGTGTAATACGCTCAATCGCATCAGAGATACAGTGAGTGAAAATCGTACATTGGGTAAATGCACCATTTGTCACCGGTTTGGTGATGGCTCGCAAATTTAATACGATAAAGCACAGGGTCACGCATGACCATAAATGGGTGAAGCCATGTCGATTTTTCGCACGAAGACTTAATGTACCTTCAGCAAACTCACCGTTTTTCATTCTTTCGAATAACGCGAGATTTTCTTCTACGCTACGATCACGATATGGGCTGTTTTTGCCCTGGCTCGGTTAAAGTACCACGATATTCACGCATTTCATCTGGAGAAAGTTCATCCACATACGCTAAACCTTTTTCGATTAACTCAATGGCATAGCCATAAAGTGCATCGAAGTAATCAGACGCATAACGCGGTTCGCCTTCCCATTTAAAGCCTAACCATTCCACATCGGCTTTGATGGAATCCACATATTCCACATCTTCTTTTCACTGGGTTGGTATCATCAAAACGTAGGTTACATAAACCATTATATTCTTTTTGCTAAAGCCGAAGTTTAAGCAAATCGATTTTGCGTGACCAATATGCAAATAGCCATTTCGGCTCAGGCGGGGAAAACGAGTATGAACGCTTTTTGTGTTTACCCGAAGCTAAATCTTCATCAATAATTTGAGTAATGAAATTGTGTGTGCGGGTATTTTTCCGCATTTTCTAGAGTGTGTTCTGTATTGCTCATAAATTTCTCAATAAATTGAAAATAATTTCCCCATTCTATACGAAAAAGTCAGGCGTTGTGAATTTGATCCCAAAAACTAACCGCACTTTCATTAAATTAAGACTGAATTTTTTTAGGATTTTTAGGTCTAATTTGAAGATTTTTTTCGTGCAAACTGAAAAAGTTTACCTTTAGAAATACACTTTCTACTGAACAAACGTTCATTTTTTTATTTAGGATGACAAAGTCTTTATGAAAAAAACGCTTTTTTTATTTTACTCGGATTACTCGTCGCTGCTGGTGCGGCTTATTATTTTTTTCTCTAGCAATAGCAAACAAGAAACGACTTATCTGACTGAATCAGTTACCCGTGGCAATGTTGAAAAAACAGTTGTCGCTTCTGGTTCAGTTGAAAGCGTGAATGAAGTCGATGTCGGCGCCCAAGCTTCGGGTAAAATCACCAAACTCTATGTCAAAGTTAGGGGCAAGAAATCAAAAAAAGGCGAAATGATCGCTGATATTGATTCCACAACCCAAATTAATACCTTAAATACCAAAAAAAGGCGGCATTGGTTAGCTATCAAGCACAATTAAAAAGCGAAGAAAAACCGCTTACGATGTTGCCCTTTCAAGCTATAACCGCTTATCAAAACTTTATACGCAAAAAGCCACCTCTTTGGATAGTGTGAATACCGCAAAAAGCACCCTTGATAATGCGAAAGCTGAAATGGAAGCCATTGAAGCCAATATCAAACAAGCTGAAATTGAAGTGAATACCGCTGAAACCAATGTGGGTTACACCAAAATCACCGCTCCAATGGACGGTACCGTTATTTCTGTGCCTGTTTCAGAAGGTCAAACCGTTAATGCCAACCAAACGACGCCAACAATTGTGACCATTGCTGATTTAAGCAAAATGAAAATTAAGCCTGAAATTTCAGAAGGTGACATTACCAAAGTCAAAGCAGGTCAAGAAGTGAGCTTTACTATTTTATCGGATAGCCAAACCGTGTATCACTCCGTCATTGATTCTGTTGATCCAGCCAATACCACGACAAGTGATAGTTCTTCAACATCATCTTCGACAAGTTCAAGTAGCAGCTCAACGACCAGTGCGATCTACTATTACGCCAATGTTTTTGATTGATAACCCTGATCGTACTTTACGCATCGGAATGACGACAGAAAACAACATCAAAATTGCCAACGCGAAAGATGTGTTATTGGTTTCCAATATGGCTATTCAAAAAAACGTGATGGCAAAAGCTTTGTCAATGTATTGAATGATAAAAATCAACCTGAACCGCGTGAAGTTGAAATCGGTGTTCAAAATGATTTCAAAACTGAAATCAAATCGGGTTTAAACGAAGGTGAAAAAGTCATCGTGTCGCAAGTTGCGAATGGTGAACAAGTTGGCTCTATGCCTCGTGGTCCAAGAATGTTCTAAAAAGTGCGGTAGAAAATTAATGAATATTATTGAAATTAAGGATCTCAACCGTTACTTCGGTGAAGGCGAAAAATCGTGTTCATATTTTTAAAGAATGTCTCTTTAAATATAGAAAAAAAGGCGATTTTCGTCGCGATTATTGGGCAATCGGGTTCCGGTAAATCGACCTTGATGAATATCATCGGATGCTTGGATACGGCAACCAGTGGTTCTTACAAAATCAATGGGCAAAGAAACCATTGAATTAAGCAAAGATCAGCTGTCAGATTTACGTAGCCAAAAAAATTCGGCTTTATTTTTCCAACGCTATAACTTATTGTCGAGCTTGACCGCAGCAGAAAACGTCGCCTTGCCTGCAATTTATGCGGGGAATGTCGCAAGAAAAAAACGTCTTTCTCGTGCAAAACAACTTTTTAGAAAAAAATTGGGCTTTAGGCGATAAATGGCAAAATAAACCAAGCCAGCTTTCTGGTGGTCAGCAACAACGTGTGAGTATTGCGCGTGCGTTGATGAATGGCGGTGAAATTATTTTAGCCGATGAACCCACTGGTGCATTGGATTCACAAAGCGGTCAAAATGTGATGGAAATTCTGCGTCAATTACACGCAGAAGGCCACACTATTATTATGGTAACCCACGACCGAGAAATTGCCGCCAGTGCGAATCGCGTGATTGAAATTAAAGATGGCGAAATCATTGGCGATACGCAAAAAGAAGCGGTGAAAAAGTGCGGTCGAAAAATCCAACTAAATCTAAACCGCACTTTGGGTTCAGCAAAGATCAATTTGTCGAAGCCTTTCGTATGTCGGTGAGTGCGATTATTGCCCACAAAATGCGTTCTCTTTTAACCATGCTCAGGGATTATTATCGGGATTACATCTGTGGTTTCCGTTGTGGCATTGGGAAACGGTTCACAACAAAAAAATCTTGGCAAACATTAAAGGCATTGGTACAAGTACCATGACCATCTTTAATGGTACTGGCTTTGGTGATCGTCGTGCTGAACAAATGCAAAAATCTTACGATTAATGATGCCACTGCCTTAAACCAACAAAGCTATGTACAAAGTGTCACGCCGAAATAGCTCATCAAGTGGCACATTAATTTATGGTAACCAGACTTTCTCCTCGACCAGTTTAAAAGGTGTAGGCGAACAATATTTTTGATGTAGATGGTTTAAAAACTAAAAATCCGGTAATTTATTTTTCTGCTCAAGATGTTGCTGATAACAATCAAGTAGCCTTAATCGATGAAAGTGCGAAAAAAGTCGATTTTTCCCTAATGAAAATCCTATCAGCAAAAATCGTGATGTTTAATAAACGTCCACTACGTATTATTGGCGTGGTATCTGATAAACAAATGGGCGGAGCAAGCAGTTCACTTAATCTCTATGCCCCTTACACTACCGTGATGAATCGTATTTCGGGTAGCAAAAAAAGATTGGTTCAATTACCGTTAAAAGTAGATGATTCCGTGAATACGACTGTCGCTGAAAAAAAGGAATTACTGAATTGCTCACCATGCGTCATGGTAAAAAGATTTCTTCATCATGAATAGCGACACCATTAAACAAACCATTGAAAGCACAACCGGCACGATGAAATTGCTCATTTCCTCTATCGCCTTTATTTCATTGATCGTTGGTGGGTATTGGGTGTAATGAATATTATGTTGGTTTCCGTGACAGAGCGAACTAAAGAGATTGGTGTGCGCATGGCTATTGGGCGCGAGACAATTTAATATTCTGCAACAATTTTTTTAATTGAAGCCGTGCTGATTTGTTTAATTGGCGGTGTGACGGGTATTCTGCTTTCGGGTTTAATCGGTCTGCTATTTAACGTATTTATGACTGACTTTTACGATGGCATTCTCAACTGGCTCAATTGTTTGCAGCGGTGGTCTTCTCTACCCTGATTGGTGTGATCTTCGGTTATATGCCGGCAAAACGTGCAGCACAATTGAGATCAATTACCGCCCTTGCGAGAGAATAAAGAAATTTTGTAAAACTCAAAAGAGCGGTTAAAATTCTCACTAATTTTTGACCGCACTTTAATTAAAAAGAAAGGAAAAAATCCATGTTAAAAATGAAAAAATTAACCTTAGCAATCGCGATGGCAACTGCTCTAGCAGGTTGTGCTAACATCGGCGATTCTTATAAAAGCGAGCCAGCAGGATTACCAAAATTATGCGGAAATCACCAAACAATTTAATGTAAAAAGAAAAACTGGTGGGCGCTTTACAATGATTCACAATTAAATCGTGTGGTAGAACAAGCATTAGTTAATAACAAAGATTTAGCCAAAGCGTCTGTCGCCGTAAACCGCGCTCTATATAATGCAAACCTTGCAGGCGCGAATTTAATTCCGGCATTTAGCGGTTCAACCCAATCTTCTGCGGGTAAAAAAATCTTAAAAAACTGGTGGTAACTCAACCATCAGTCATAAAGGTGCATTAAATGTGAGTTATACGTTGAGATCTATGGCAACGTTTAGCGGATACCGCTGATGCCGCAGAATGGTCACACAAAGCAACGGCTGAAGATTTAGAAAGCAACGAAAACTTTCACTCATCAACTCTGTTGTGACAACCTATTATCAAATTGCCTACTTGAATGATGCGATCAGCACCACGCAAGAAAGCATTAAATACTACAACGATATTAGCAGCATTATGCAACGTCGTTTATCACAAGGTGTTGCGGACAGCGCAAGTGTGGATCAAGCACAACAAGCGGTATTGAACGCACGTAACAACTGATCAACTATCAAACACAACGTAAAACAGCAGAACAAACTTTACGTAACTTACTGAACTTAAAAACCAGAAGAAGCATTAAATATCAACTTCCCACACATTCTTAATGTGAAAAAAATGTGGGCGTAAATTTAAATGTGCCAGTTTCTGTGATTGCGAATCGTCCCTGATGTGAAAGGCTATCAATATCGCTTAAGCAGTGCATTCAAAAAAATGCAAAAAGCAACTGAAAAAAAGGTTGGTTCCCTGAAGTCACTTTAGGCGGTAGCTTAACATCAAGTGGCACTAAAAGTCGGTAATGCATTGCACAATCCAGTTGGGTACAGGTTTAATCGGCATTAGCCTACCATTCCTCAACTGGAATACGGTAAAATGGAACGTGAAAAATCTCTGAAGCAGATTATGAAACCGCACGTTTAAACTATGAGCAAAGCATCACTAAAGCCTTGAATGATGTAGATACCAACTACTTCGCCTACACACAAGCACAAAGTGCCTTTTGCTAACTTGCAAAAAACACACAGCTATAACCAACGTATCACTAAATACTATCGTGATCGTTACAATGCGGGTGTATCTGAATTACGTGAATGGCTCGCTGCGGCAAACACAGAAAAAAGCTCTCAACTTTCTATCTTGAATGCAAAATACAACATCATTCAGGCAGAAAATGCCGTATATAGTTCAATGGCAGGTTATTACTCTCGTTAAAATCATGATTAAGGAAGTTTCGGCTTCCTTAATCTTTTTATGGATATGTAAAATGAAAAAACAACTGACTTTTTATTTCATTCGTCACGGTAAAACCGTTTGGAATACGGAAGGTTTAATGCAAGGTCATGGCGATTCCCCTTTAACCGAAGAAGGCATTAATGGTGCGAAAAAAACAGGTGTGGCACTTAATCATATTCCTTTCATTGCTGCTTATTCCAGCGTATTAAAACGTACTATCGCAACTGCCTCTCATATTATTGGTGAACGTGATATTCCCCTTTTCCATCACCAAGGTTTAAATGAACAGTATTTTGGTTCTTGGGAAGGCCTAGTTGTCGATACGTTAAGAGAACACCCTGAATTTCAAACAACTTATTAAAGATCCCGCCAATTACAAAGCTCAAGTAAACGGTGGAGAAACGTTTGAACAATTAGGGCGAACGTGCCATGAAAAGCATTGCACGATATTATTAAGATCCACGATCAAGGTAATATTCTCATTGTGTCGCATGGCCATACCTTGCGTTTATTGCTTGCCTTATTAAACGGTGCAACGTGGCAAAACCACCGCGATGAAGATAAATCGGTATCGCTCATTAATACCTCAATTAGTGTTGTACATTATGACGATGAGAACGGTTTTCGCGTTGAGAAAATAAATGATGCGGATCATTTAAAATAAGCAAATTTAGCAAAAAAATAACCGCACTTTGGATGACCTAAAGTGCGGTTAATTTTTATGATGTTTTTTTAGTGATTATTTCACTTCGCGGAATAAAAATCTCGCTTGGAATCACAGAACCTTGCCAGTAAAGCTCAGTTGATACTTTTCTCCGCTAAATCTAAGAAAGATTTCGCAATTTCACTGTCTGGTGCAGCAACCACAGTTGGTTTACCCTGCATCCAAATCTTGACGAACTTGGATATTCAACGGTAACTGGCCTAATACTTTCACATTGTATTTTTGTGCCATTTTTTCTGCACCACCAGTACCGAAAATCGCTTCGTGATGGCCACAATTGCTACAAATATGCATAGACATATTTTTCCACAATACCTAACACTGGTACAGATACACGTTCAAACATCGATACACCTTTCACCGCATCTAATAACGCGATATCTTGTGGTGTTGTGACCACTACCGCACCCGTTACAGGGATTTGTTGTGAAAGGGTTAATTGGATATCACCTGTACCCGGTGGCATATCGATCACTAAGTAATCTAAAGCTATCCCATAAGGTTTCATTTAAAAGCTGACTTAATGCACTACTTGCCATTGGACCACGCCAAATGGTTGCATTATCTTCATCCATTAAGAAACCAATCGAGTTTGCAGATAAACCATGTGCTTTAATCGGGGTGATATGTTGGTTATCTGGTGAAGTTGGGCGTTGATGTGGGGCACCTAACATATGCGGAACAGATGGACCATAAATATCCGCATCTAAAAATACCCACGCGAGCACCTTGAGCTTGTAAAAGCAAGGGCAAGATTCACCGAAACAGAAGATTTACCCACCCCACCTTTACCCGAAGTCACCGCGATGATGTTCTTCACGCCTTTTACAGCGGGTTGATTATTCGCACGTTTTAAAGTAGCGATTTGATAATTCACCACCCATTTGATTTCTTTGCTATCTGTTGCTTTTAATAACGCATCAGAAAGCTGTTGTTTCACTTGCTCCACGCCAGTGTTCCATGCAAAAAGGCAATTGTAATTCAATACGTAATACGTCACCGCCTTTTTCTACTTTCTTCAAAGTATTTAATGCGATTAAGTCTTTTTTTGCAAACTTGGATGTTGGAAATTGTTGGAAAAACTTGCAGAACTTGAGATTGTTGTTCTGCCGTTAAATTTTTCAGAAAAAAAGCAGTTGCCATAATATTCCTTTAATAGTAGTAGGTAGTAGAGTAAATTTGTCAGGGATATTTTTACCCTTTTTACACCTCAAATGTTAAGCTAAAAAGTATAACTAAACTAGAAAAAAATCGCACTAATCGGGTAACATACTCGCAATTTTTTTGCAAAAAGAATAAGAGAAAAATAATGACAACTCAACCTCGTAAAAATTTTAGTCACTTGTGCATTACCTTATGCAAATGGCGCCATTCATTTTAGGCCATATGTTAGAACATATTCAAGCAGATATTTGGGTACGTTTCCAACGTATGCGTGGCAATAAAATTCATTTTGTCTGTGCTGATGATGCGCACGGCACACCAATTATGCTTAATGCCGATAAATTAGGTATTACACCAGAAGAATTAATCGCAAAAAGCAAAAAGCTGATCACGTACGTGATTTTTGCAGGTTTTCAATATCAGTTTTGATAACTATCACTCTACTCACAGTGAAGAAAAATAAACAAATCACCGCTGAGATTTACAATAAGTTAAAAGCGAAAGGCTTCATTAAAACCAAAGTCATTTCTCAATTATTCGATCCTGAAAAGAATATGTTCTTACCGGATCGTTTCGTCAAAGGGACTTGCCCGAAATGTAAAGCAGAAGATCAATACGGCGATAACTGTGAAGTTTGTGCTTCTACTTATAGCCCAATGGATTTAATTAATCCACGTTCTGCAGTGTCAGGTGCAACACCAATCGTCAAAGAATCTGAACACTTTCTTCTTTGACTTTACCTGCTTTTGAAGACATGTTAAAAGAATGGACTCGCTCTGGCTCACTTCAACCTGAAATTGCAAACAAAAATGCAAGAATGGTTTGAAAGTGGCTTACAACAATGGGATATCTCTCGTGATGCACCTTATTTTTGGTTTTGAAATTCCCAGGTAGCTAAAAGATAAATTCTTCTATGTTTTGGTTGGATGCGCCAATTGGCTACATAGCTTCTTTTCAAAAAAATCTCTGCGATCGTGAAGGCATTGATTTTTAATGAATTCTGGGGAGAAAAACAGCGATGCAGAACTTTATCACTTTATCGGTAAAGATATCGTGTATTTCCACAGCCTATTCTGGCCAGCAATGTTAGAAGGGAGCGAATACCGCAAACCAACCAATGTGTTTTGCTCACGGTTATGTCACCGTAGATGGCGCAAAAATGTCAAAATCACGCGGTACATTTATCCAAGCCAGCACCTATTTAAATCACATTGATCCGGAATGTTTACGTTATTACTACGCAGCAAAATTAAACGATCGTATCGAAGATCTTGATTTTCAATTTGGAAGATTTCGTTCAACGTGTCAATACGGATATCGTTAATAAATTAGTCAATTTGGCTTCTCGTAATGCAGGCTTTATCGCAAAAACGCTTTTGAGGGCAAATTAGCAGATAAATTAGAAGACGAAGCACTTTTTGCTGAATTCACTGCACAAGCTGAACAAATCGCTGCTTATTATGAAAGCCGTGAATACAACAAAGCCATTCGTGAAATCATGGCATTAACCGATAAAGCCAATAAATATATTGATGAAAAAAAGCGCCTTGGGTAATTGCGAAAAGAAGAAGGTAAAGATGCCGAATTACAAGCGGTTTTGCTCAATGGGTATCGAGCTTTTCCGTGTATTGATGTCTTACTTAAAACCGGTTCTTCCAAAAACTGGCTGAACGTGCAGAAGCGTTCTTACAAACAGAACTAACATGGGATAATATTGCACAACCACTATTAGGGTCATCAACTACTCCATTTAAAGCGCTTTTCTCTCGTTTAGAGAAAAAAACAAATTGATGCAGTTGTAGAAGAAACTAAAAGCACTTTTTCGCTGAAGCAAACAAAGGCGACAGAAAAAAACAGCGGCAAAAGCGACCGCTCTTTCAAATGTCGAACCTATTGCTGACACCATTACCATTGATGATTTTTGCTAAAAATCGATATGCGTGTGGCAAAAAGTACTGAAATGCGAAGCGGTACCAGAATCAAACAAACTCTTACGTTTTGAATTAGATTTGGGTGACCATACTCGCCAAGTGTTCTCTGGCATTAAAGCAGCTTACAACAAACCTGAAGAATTAGAAGGTCGTTTTGTTATTGTGGTTGCAAACCTGGCACCGCGTAAAATGAAATTCGGCGTATCGGAAGGGATGATTCTTTCTGCTGGTACTGGCGGAAGTGATTTATTCTTACTTTCAGCTGATAGCGGTGTTACTGCGGGTATGCAAGTAAAATAATTTAATGTTTAGGCGACTTCGGTCGCCTTTTTTATTGCCAAATAGAGTTAAATACCCTACTATATCAATCAGCTATTTATCATGCAAATTAAAAGGAATTCATTATGACAAACGAACTTATCTGCTATAAACAAATGCCGGTTTGGACAAAAGATAAATTACCTAAAATGTTCCAAGAAAAACACAACACTAAAGTGGGAACTTGGGGCAAACTTACAGTGCTAAAAGGTAAACTTAAGTTTTATGAGCTAACCGAAGATGACGATGTCATTGCTGAACATATTTTCACCCCAGAAAGTAACATTCCGTTTGTTGAGCCACAAGCCTGGCACCGAGTTGAAGCCCTTTCTGATGACTTAGAATGTACGCTTGGTTTCTATTGCACAAAAGAAGACTACTTCAGCAAAAAATATAATATGACCGCAACGCACGGTGATGTGGTTGATGCGGCTAAAATTATCAAACCTTGTAAAGTTTTAGATTTAGGCTGTGGACAAGGTCGTAATTCACTTTATTTAAGCTTAAAAGGCTATGATGTGACCTCTTGGGATCACAACGAAAATAGCATCGCCTTCTTGAACGAAACTAAAGACAAAGAAAACTTGAATATTAAGACCGATGTTTATGATATTAACACTGCTAATATTCAAGAAAACTACGACTTCATTTTATCTACCGTGGTATTTATGTTCTTAAATCGTGAGCGAATTCCAGCCATTATTAAGAATATGCAAGAACACACCAATCCCAGGTGGTTATAACTTAATTGTAGCAGCCATGTCCACGCCTGAAGTGCCTTGCCCATTAGCCTTCTCATTTACGTTCTCGGAAGGTGAATTAAAAGAATACTACAAAGATTGGGAATTCTTAGAATACAACGAAAATATGGGCGAGTTACACAAAACCGATGAAAACGGCAATCGCATTAAATTAAAAATTTTGCGACAATGTTAGCAAGAAAAAAATAATTTTGCTAATTTTAGAAAAGAAAATGACCGCACTTTGTCATATAAAGTGCGGTCATTTTTATAGTATTTTAAATTACTCTTCAATAGAACGTAATAATTCGTTGATACCTACTTTACCTAAAGTTTTTTTGCATCAACTTTTTTTCACGATCACTGCACAGTATAAGCTGTATTTACCACATTTTAGATGGAAGACTACCTGAAACCACTACAGAACCAGCTGGGAACGCGACCATAGAATACTTCACCTGTTTCACGATCGTGAATCTTCGTTGATTGACCGATGAATACGCCCATAGAGATCACACAACCATCTTCCACAATCACGCCTTCAACGACTTCAGAACGTGCACCGATAAAACAGTTATCACCGATAATGGTTGGGTTTTGCTTGTAATGGCTCTAGTACACCACCGATACCTACACCACCAGATAAGTGAACATTTTTACCAATTTGCGCACATGAACCAACCGTTGCCCATGTATCAACCATGGTACCTTCACCCACATATGCACCGATATTTACATAAGATGGCATTAATACACAGTTTTTTTAGAAATGTATGCCCCTTTTACGTACTGTTGCAGAAGGTACGACACGGAAACCTTCTTGAGCAAAAACGCTCTTCTGTATAGTCAGCAAACTTTAATGCCACTTTGTCGTAGTATTTTGGTTTCTGCGCCATCAATGATTTGGTTATCATTGATACGGAAAGATAATAATACTGCTTTTTTTCAACCATTGGTGAGTAACCCATTCACCATCAATTTTTTTCTGCAACACGGTATTTACCGCTATCTAGTCCTTCGATCACTTCTTCGATTGCTGCACGAGTTTGTGCATCAACTGTTTTAGGCGTGATTTCTGCACGTTTTTTTCAAATGCAGCTTCAATAATTTGTTGTAAATTTGACATTTTGCTTCCTATTGTCGATGTGAAAATAACGATTGATAGTTTTATCATATTTTTTTGACTTTCAAGCAAAAAAACAACCGCACTTTCTTTTTGATTTTTAAGCATAAAAAAAGCGAACCTAATGGTTCGCTTTTTTTCTATTTTTCGTTTAGTTAGTTAATAACAGAAACATTTAATGATGAACCGCCAACGATTCTTACGCGACGACCTGCTTGGAAGCTTGGATCTGCTTTTTTTGAACCACAACGATTTCTTCTCTGTTATCTTTTCTGATAACAATCTCTGCACCATTAACTTGGCTCATTTTTTTCTTCAATTTTGCTACCTACAATGGCACCACCAATTGCACCAACAACGGTTGCAATAGCTTGACCTGTACCACCGCCAATTGTGCTACCAGCAATACCACCTAAAGCACCGCCACCAACAGAACCAATTACACCATTGTTATCTGCTTGGATTTTTAACAGGGCGAACAGACACGATTGTACCGTAGCTAATTGAACGCGCTTCTTTTGCTTGATCAGCTGAGTAAACATCACCGCTAAAAAAACATCGGTATTTGCACAACCAGTCAAACCAATAGACATCATAAGAGCTAATGCTACTGTTACTTTTTTTTCATAAAACTAACCTTCTAAAAAAATAAATTAGATTGGGTTTCTTGGAGACCAAGTAGAAACGTTTTTTTCACGCCTTGACCGTTGTCAGATACTTTCACACAAGCACCAGTTACTAAAGTTGAATCGTATTTGTGAACGATAACTTCGGTTTCACCTTCTTGTTTGTATGAGCAGTCGTTTTTTTACGAACGGTTAATTTTACATCATCACCTTGTAATTCGGTGAAAGATAACTTGACCTTTATAAGCGCTTTCATCTTTTTTTGTGATTGAGATGAACAAGCTGATAAACCTAAACTTAATAAGACAGTTAATGCTAAGGTAATTTTTTTCATTACACTAAACCTCAGTATTTTTCTTTATTGTATAAGGATGAACCTTTATGCAAACATGATTTTCTGTTTTATCAACAAAACTCACTGCAATTGATGGATTGGGCAATTGCTCCCCTTCCACTATAGGTTCGCTCACCTTCATGGTTAATTGAGTTAGTTCCTTCCATAAAAAAACGTATTGCAAATCCGATTAACCCAATCCTCAACAGATTCATGAGATAAAAAAACGGCATTACAATTTCAATATGTTCCCAAGTTTCTTGGGGATATTGTTTATTTTTAGGAAACGGTAATTCAATAACATCGACAGGCTGACCAATGAAATCAACTGGCTCATCTAATTCAATCAAATAGATAGGACGCCCATTGACGATATTATCGCTTAAAAATTCTACCGCACTTTAATAACTCTGTCAGCCAATTTTTTTGCTTTTTTTCTTCACTATTTGCTCTTAAAAGCTAAATGATCGATTTGATAATCATCCCAAATTTCACTTTCATAACGGCAGCTAATTGCTGAATTTTTTTCCTGGAAATAAAGGCAATTCTTGATAAAGTGCGGTCGATTTTTTTCCATTAAATTTGACATTTTCTCCTGCTCTTACTTTGAGAAATCTATAAACAACGGTATCATAGCCGATTATTTTTCATTATTCAATTTCAAGATTAGGAAAAAAACCGTGAATATTCAATCTATTTTTATCCGATAAAAATTAAACAGGCGATGATTGCAGCTGGTGCAGATGAACAGTGCGATGCGCTTATTCGTCAATCTGGCAAACCGCAATTTGGTGACTATCAAGCAAACGGAATTATGGCTGCGGCTAAAAAGCTAGGTTTAAATCCACGTGAATTTGCACAAAAAAAGTATTTAGAATCATGCTGATCTTTCTGATGTTGCTGAAAAAACTGAAATTGCAGGTCCGGGTTTTATCAACATTTTCTTAAATCCAACTTGGTTAGCGAATAATGTTTCTGCTGCATTAAAAGATCAAAATCTTGGTGTAAGCGCAAATGAAAAACAAACTATCGTGATTGATTATTCTTCACCAAACGTTGCGAAAGAAATGCACGTAGGTCACTTACGTTCTACCATTATCGGTGATGCCGTTGTTCGTACCCTTGAATTTTTAGGTCACAACGTTATTCGTGCAAACCACGTGGGTGACTGGGGTACGCAATTTGGTATGCTCATTGCTTATCTTGAAAAAATGGAAAATGAACATGCGAGCGAAATGGAACTTCAAGATCTTGAAGCGTTTCTATCGCGAAGCGAAAAAAACACTATGATGAAGATGAAGCGTTCGCTGAAAAAGCCCGTAACTATGTGGTGAAATTGCAAGGTGGAGATGAATATTGCCGCACCATGTGGAAAAAATTAGTTGATATCACCATGCAACAAAACCAACGTAACTACGATCGTTTGAATGTAACATTAACCGAAAAAGATGTGATGGGTGAAAGTCTTTATAACCCTATGTTACCTGCTATCGTTGAAGATCTGAAAAAACAAGGTTTAGCCGTTGAAGATGAAGGGGCATTAGTCGTTTATCTTGATGAATTCAAGAATAAAAGAAGGCGAAGCAATGGGGCGTTATCGTTCAGAAGAAAGATGGCGGTTTCCTTTATACTACTACTGACATCGCTGCTGCTAAATATCGTTATGAAACCTTAAAAGCAGATCGTGCATTAGTATTCTCTGATACTCGTCAAAGCCAACACATGCAACAAGCTTGGTTAATTACGCGTAAAGCAGGTTATGTACCAGATAGCTTCTCACTTGAACATAAAAAAACTTCGGTATGATGTTGGGGTAAAGATGGTAAACCATTCAAAAACTCGTACTGGCGGCACCGTAAAAATTAGCAGATTTATTAGATGAAGCGATTGAGCGTGCAACGGTATTAATCAACGAGAAAAAAATACCAATTTATCTGATGATGAAAAAAACAGCGGTTATTGAAGCGGTAGGTATTGGCTCGGTGAAATATGCGGATCTTTCTAAAAAAACCGCACGACTGACTATGTATTCGATTGGGACAATATGCTTAGCTTTTGAAGGTAATACCGCGCCTTATATGCAATATGCTTACACGCGTATTCGTTCTATCTTCAATAAAGCAGACGTGAAATCCAACCGCACTTGCAGAAGCTAAGATTCAGCTTTCTGATGAAAAAAAGAACGTGCATTAGCGATCAAATTGCTTCAATTTGAAGAAGCCGTTCAAACGGTGGGCAAAGAAGGGACACCGCATGTACTCTGTGCTTATTTATATGAGTTGGCGGGTGTATTCTCTTCATTCTATGAACACTGCCCAATCTTAAATGCAGAAGATGAAAAACGTAAAAATTAAGCCGTTTAAAAACTCGCTTCTCTTACAGAAAAAACCTTAAAAACAAGGGTTTAGAGTTATTAGGCATTAAGACAATCGAAAAAAATGTAAAAAAAGTGCGGTCAATTTCGACCGCACTTTTTCTTTATACATCCACTAAAAATAAGTATCGCCGCTTCTCCGCCCCATTCTTTTGGGAGCTTGGTGTAACGCTCGGACTTTAGGGATGCTGAACTAACCAACGTGGAATTTGTTTTTTTCAACGTAAAGGTTCCATAGCCAGTCATGATGCTCGCGCAATAAACATGCTCATCTTCACAAGCTAACAGCAGTGCTGCCAATTCCATTTTGGCTTGCTCACGGGTTAAACCATGTAAATCCAAAAAAATAATTCGGGTGAAAAAAATCGCCACGACGAAGTTGTTTCAATAAATGACTATCTTCCCCTTCGCGTAAATATTTGATGACACCATCATGTTCATTTAGCAAGGGTTCATATTCATCGGAAAAAAATAGAAAAAGCGTATCTTCTTTTTTTCTCGAATATCACGTAAATGGGATTTTTTTGACCGCTCTTTTTGACGAGGGCGCCACAAAAGGTATCTTGCTTGATGGGTTTGATCCCTTTTTGTTTCCGCCCGAAAAAGATCGAAAATCATCTTGTTCTGTCATTATTTTTTTCTCAATTTGTTATTTTTGCTTAATGATAGCACATCTATTCTATGGTATAACTAGCCAAAATTTTTTTATTGAGGCAGAAAATGGAAACCTTACACAATCAAGAACTTGTTGCGACAATTTTAGAAGATAATGTGGCAAGTGAATTAACGACCATTCAAGATTTTTTTTACGCTGGACATACAGCACATTTAACCGTTCTGATATTTACTACGGGACAAGGCCATGACAATGCGTGGGATGAAAGTCTTCAATTAGTGCTTGCAGGGGCTTCAATTACCGCTCGATTTACCGCAAGATTTATTTAACAGTAAACTTACTCCTTCAGAAAAAAAGAAACTTTAGTACAATTAGTCTTTAAGCCGAATTGAACAACGTGTCCCTGTCGCTTATTTAACGAATAGTGCGTGGTTCTGCGGATTAGAATTTTATGTGGATGAGCGTACGATTATTCCTCGCTCACCAATCAGTGCATTAATCCAAAGATAAATTTGCTCCGCTTTTTAAAAATCTGAACCAAAAACGTATTTTTGGATCTTTTGTACCGGCAGTGGTTGTATCGCAATCGCGACGGCTGAAGCCTTTCCTGAAGCTGAAGTGGATGCAGTCGATCTTTCTGTAGATGCGTTAAATGTGGCAGAAATCAATATTGCGCGTCACCAATTAGAACACCGTGTTTTCCCGATTCAATCAGATTTATTCCAAAATCTATTCGGTCAACAATATGATTTAATCGTCACCAATCCGCCTTATGTGGATGAAGAAGATTTGGCAGATATGCCAGAAGAATTCCATTATGAGCCTGAATTAGCTTTAGGTTCCGGTGTTGATGGTTTAGAAATTACAAAACAAATTTTAAAACAAGCGCCGGATTATTTAACACCAAATGGCATGCTCGTTTGTGAAGTGGGCAACAGCATGGTAAGTCTTATTGAACAATATCCAGATGTGCCATTTGAATGGGTTGAACTAAAAAATGGCGGTCTAGGTGTATTTGCCATTAGCCGCGAAGATTTAGTGAAATATCACGATTCTTTTTAATCTCAAGTGCGGTTAAGAATCGTCGTGAATTTTGACCGCACTTACCCAATTACTGGCGCGCGTTCTTAAACGCGTGCTTTTCTTTTTAATAAACACAATGAATTTACAAAAAAACTTTTTACTGACTCGTCGTTTCTTTTCTACCCTTGCATTCTTTTTCCATGCAAACGGTATTTTTTTCATCTATTTACAAGGAAAAAGGCTTAAGTAACAGTGAAATTGCCTTTTTCACTCTCGTTGCTTTTTCTTCTGCAATCAAGCATTAGCTATTTTAGCCGGTATCTGGGGCGATCGTTGTGGACTGGCTAAAAATGATGTTACTCGGATGCTTTTTTTAGATGTGATCGCCTACATTTTCTTTCTCTCTGCAGACAATTACATTCTGCTTTTAATTGCCACCACCTGTTTTGGCTTAGGCAGTTGTTTGTTTGGTACCAATGCGAAAGCCTGTCTATTGGTGCTCGCGGGTGAAGAATACAAAGAGAAAACCCGATTACAGGGAAAATATTTGAAAGTCACTTCCATGTCGTCTATGTTTGCGCCTTTGTTGGTGATTCCATTTATCAAATACAATCATATTGAATGGTTGATTTGGGTCTGCTTTGCAATGGAAGCGATTCTCTTTGCCTTAATGGTTAAACCGTTTTATCAAATCCAAACTTTGCAAACCTTAGTAAAATTTCGCTTTGCCCAAATTAAAGAAATCATCACCAAAGAATTTTTATTGGTGCATTTGATGTTGTTTATTCCACTTTCCATTGCAACCTCATTCTTTGTTATCTTCCCGTTTCTTTTTGATAATAAATTAGGTATGCCGGAACACTCCCCCATTGCACTTTTTGTAAATGGTTTGTTGACTGTATCATTACAAAGTTATTTCTTCTCGAAAAATTAATTTAACGATTAAACAAACCTTATGGGTGGCGCCAATCTTGGCCATTGGCATTATTTTGCCTTGGTTTATTACGTTGAAATATATTTCTGTGGTTTCTGCTTATATTTACTTAGTCATCTTCACGGTAATTGAAGTCTATGCCTTAACGGCAATGGCAAATTTATTAGTAAAATTTGATAACGGTACCAATCGCGGCTTTATCTTTGGCTCATCACGATTATTGCTTTCCATTGCGACAGTTATCGTCATGAATTTAGTGCCACATTTATTTTTTTATTGTAAAAAGAGCGGTCAGAATTCGGATTAAATTCTGACCGCCCTTTTTATTTTTGCTATTTTACTTCACATCTAATTCGACATTATCAAACAATTTCTTCACAGCATTGTTATCACGCAATCTCTCGGCTTTTTTTCAACCATTGGACGCGTTAAGTGCGGTGAGAAAAAAATTCGATAAAATCATACATATAGTTGCGTAAAGAATGTGCTGTGTTTAAAACGCAATTTGCGTCATACTCGCACGGAACAAATGCCCTGCATCAATCGCCACTAAATCCGTATCGGCTGGCGTATGCGCCATAGATGCCATAATGCCCACACCTAATCCTAAACGCACGTAGGTTTTTATCACGTCAGCATCCGTTGCAGTGAACACAATATTCGGCAGAATCCCCGCGCGATTAAACGCATAATCCAAATCAGACACACCGGTAAAGCCAAAGGTATAAGTGACTAACGGATATTTACCTAATTCTTCAACGGTAAGCTCTTTCACTTTTGCTAAAGGATGATCGGGTTTTAACAATCACCGAACGATTCCACAAATAGCAAGGCAGTTGAATCAAATCATCAAAAAGATACGGCGCCTCTGTCGTAATCGCTAAATCTACTTCACCAGAAATCAACGCATCATGAATTTGCGTTGGTGAACCTTGATGAATATGTAAACTCACATCCGGATATTGTTTAGAGAAACGTTCTACCACAGCTGGCAGCATATAACGCGCTTGTGTATTGGTTGTCGCAATGCGTAACACACCATGATTCGGACAGGTATATTCATTGGCAACCGATTTAATGCTTTGCGCTTTCACCAAAAGCTCACGGGCAATAGCGACAATCTTTTTACCCGCAGGTGTGATGGATTTAATATGTTTACCATTACGCTCAAAAATCTCTAAACCGAGTTCATCTTCTAGCAAAGCGAACCTGTTTACTGATACCTGGGTTGAGAGGTATAAAGTGCGTTAGCTGCTTCTGTCACGTTTAAATTTTGGTTTACAATCTCAACAATATAGCGAAGTTGCTGCATTTTCATCGCTAATACCACCTATTTTTTATAGCGTTTACTTAACTCAGTATAACGTTTTACTGCTTTACGAATTTGACCTGATTTTTGGTCGACGACGAGGTTTGGTTACGTCTAATTTGGTTTCGGTTTCTGGTGGTAAGCCCACTAACTCACGTAGATAGTTGACGTTTTCCAGATCCATTTCTTCCCAGCCACCACGCGGTAAGCCTTTCATTAGCTTAATGTTGCCGTAACGAGTACGGATTAAGCGACTGACCTGAATACCTTGTGATTCCCACAGACGGCGCACTTCACGGTTACGACCTTCCATTAAGGTCACGTCGTACCATTGGTTAATCCCAACACCACCGGCAAATTTAATTTCTTTGAAATTGGCTGGACCATCTTCCAACTGCACACCTTTACGTAAACGCGCTAACATGGCATCGTCCACTTGACCGAATACACGCACAGAATATTCACGTTCAACTTCACGGCTTGGATGCATTAAACGGTTAGCTAATTCGCCATCTGTTGTGAAAAGTAATAAGCCTGAAGTATTAATATCTAAACGTCCTACCGCAATCCATCTTGCACCATTTAAGCGTGGTAAACGATCAAATACAGTTGGACGACCTTCAGGATCACTACGAGTACAAAGTTCACCTTCTGGTTTGTAATACATTAATACACGGCATACTTCTTTTTGTGCTTGTTGAAGATTGATGATTCGACCATCAATACGCACTTTTACACCAGAATGTACATCGATACGATCACCAAGAGTCGCCATTTTGCCATCGACACTCACACGGTTTTCAGCAATCATCGCTTCAATTTCACGACGAGAGCCTTGCCCTGCACGCGCAAGCACTTTCTGTAATTTTTCACCTTCTACAGTAGATTGACGAGATGGTCTAGCTACCTTAGCTTTAGGGGTTGATTTGATGTCAGAATTGACCGCACTTTTACGATCTTTACGCTCAAAGTGCGGTTGTTTTCCCGCTTGTTTTTCACGTTCTTGTCTGACTGGTTTTTGAATAGGTTTCATCTGTTTTCCTTTGTCGCTTTCCCAAGCGTCTAAAATAAGTTAAATGAAAGGAGCGGTAGTACCACTTCCTTCACGTAAAATCACTGGTGATTCTTCCGTTAAATCTACCACCGTTGTTGGCTCTTGACCTAAATAGCCACCATGAATAATTAAATCCACTTGACGTTCTAAACATTCACGAATCTCTTCTGGATCGGAATAAGTCATATGTTCATTATCAGGCAACATCAGTGAGCAAGATAGAATCGGCTCACCTAATGCATTCAATAAATCCAAAGCGATTTGGTTATCCGGCACACGCAATCCAATGGTCTTGCGTTTTGACGTCATCAATCGGCGTGGAAGTTCTTTCGTCGCCGTCAAAATAAAAGTATAACGTCCCGGCGTATTGTTTTTTTAATTAAACGATAAGCCGAATTGCTCACCGTTGCGTAGGGTTGAAAGCTCAGATAAATCGCTACATACCAACGTAAAATTATGCCCTTCTGGCAATTTACGAATTGCCACAATACGATCCATCGCATGTTTATCGCCGATCATACAGCCTAAGGCATAGCCCGAATCTGTCGGGTACACAATGACACCACCTTTACGCAAGATTTCTACCGCTTGATTAATCAAACGCGCTTGCGGATTTTCAGGGTGGATATAGAAAAATTGGCTCATAATTTTGTCCTTAAAAAAACTGACGAGATTATACACCGATTTAGATGTAGTTATAAGAATTTGTTATAAAAAAACGACCGCACTTTGAAAAACTAATCCAAAGTGCGGTCAATTTTTTTAAAGTAGTTTTATTTCAACAATTCACGGAGGGCTGAACCGATTTCAGCAAGACTTCTCACTGTCTTTCACGCCAGCCGCTTCAAGTGCAGCAATTTTATCTTCTGCCGTTCCTTTTTCCACCGCTGATAATCGCTCCTGCGTGTCCCATACGCTTACCTTTTGGCGCCGTCACGCCTGCGATATAAGCCACCACAGGTTTTGTCACATGAGACTTAATAAACGCTGCCGCTTCTTCTTCTGCTGAGCCACCGATTTCACCAATCATCACGATAGCTTCAGTTTCAGGATCTTCTTGGAAACGTTTTAGAATATCAATGAAGTTGGATCCTGGGATAGGATCGCCGCCGATCCCTACGCAAGTAGATTGACCAAAAACCTTCATCTGTTGTCTGTTGTACCGCCTCATAGGGTTAAAGTACCTGAACGAGAAACAATCCCTACTCTGCCTTTTTTTATGGATATTGCCTGGCATAATCCCAATCTTGCATTCATCTGGTGTAATCACGCCTGGGCAATTCGGCCCAATCATCACGACACCCGTTTCATTTAATTTTTGTTTTACCAACAACATATCCAATGTTGGGATGCCCTCTGTAATACAGACCACTAATTGAATACCCGCATCAATGGCTTCAAAAATTGCATCTTTACAAAATGGCGCTGGTACATAAATCATGGTTGCCGTAGCACCTGTCGCTTTTACTGCTTCACGCACTGTATTAAATACCGGCAAACCTAAGTGAGTAGTTCCGCCTTTATTCGGTGAAATCCCACCAACTAACTTTGTGCCATAAGCCAATGCTTGCTCGCAGTGAAATGTCCCTTGCGCACCGGTGAAACCTTGGCAAATTACTTTTGTCTCTTTATTAATTAAAATCGCCATGATTATTCTCCTTTTGCTGCTTTCACTGCCGCTTGTGCAGCTTCCTGTAAATGTATGCGCTGCAATTAAATTTACACCACTTTCTGCTAAAATTGCTCTGCCTTGTGGAGCATTGGTTCCTTCTAATCGAACCACAACAGGCACTTTTACACCGATTTCTTGAATCGCCGCAACGACCCCTTCAGCAATAAGATCGCAACGTACGATTCCACCAAAAATATTCACTAAAACAGATTTCACATTTTTATCCGTGAGAATAATTTTTGAAGGCTTCAGCTACACGCTCTTTCGTTGCACCACCACCAACATCAAGGAAGTTTGCTGGATTACCGCCATATAATTTCACGATATCCATGGTTCCCATGGCTAGTCCGGCGCCATTAACCATACAGCCGATATCACCTTCCAAGGCGACATAGTTAAGCTGATATTTTTCAGCTTCTGCTTCACGAGAATCACTTTTGACTTAAATCGCGTAAAGGCTAGCAAATCAGGATGACGATAAAGTGAGTTATCATCAATGCCTACTTTCGCATCGAGACAAATTAAGTGACCTTCTTTCGTCACCACGAGTGGATTCACTTCAACTAAAGAAAAATCTTTTTCGATAAAAAGCTGCGATAATTTCACAAAAATAGCAGCAAATTGTTTATTTTGCTCACCATTTAATCCAATTTTAAAGGCTAATTCACGACCTTGATATGGCATTCCACCAACCAACGGATCAATGGCGACTTTATGGATTAGCTCAGGCGTTTCTCTTGCCACATCTTCAATATTCATACCACCAGCTGAAGACGCCATAAAAACGACTTTCTGTGAAGCACGATCAATCACCGCACCTAAGTAGAGTTCTTTATCAATCTGGCAGGTTTCTTCAATATAAATGCTATTAACGGGTTGGCCTTTTTTATCGGTTTGGAAGGTTACTAAATGTCTGTCCAAGCCATTTATCCGCAAAAGCACGCACTTCTTCGGTATTATGTACAAGTTTCACCCTCCAGCTTTTCCACGTCCACCTGCATGAACTTGACATTTCGCTATCCAAACATCGCCATTTCAGCTGAAAGAGCGCCATTTCAGCTTCATCTGCTGTTTGACATACGACTCCTTCACTCACAGGCAAATCATATTGCTTAAAAAGCTGCTTGGCTTGGTACTCATGTAAATTCATATTTCCTTCCTATTTTGATGTTGTTTAGCAAAACAAACAAAAATTTGACCGCACTTTGTTTTATTTTAAATTCTGGGCTTGCTCTTTACATATTGAGTTATATACTGAGCCAGAATAACCACAATCCATGTTAAGGATAACAACATGCAAACAAAAATCAAGCAATCTTGCGATTGCGCTCATTTGGTTTACTGCTGCTATTTCAATGGCAGAAATTCTCACTGGTACTTGGTTTTGCTCCTCTAGGGGTGGCAACAAGGTTTAATTGCCATCGTCGTTGGGCACTTTATTGGTGGTTCGATGTTTTTCTGTGCAGGTTACATCGGTGCAAAAACCCAAAAAAGCGCCATGCAAACGGTACAAATATCATTTGGTGAAAAAGGTTCTGCCCTTTTCTCTTTACTCAATGCCATGCAACTGATGGGATGGACTGCTGTCATGATTTATATGGGGGCTGAAGTCATTTCTATCTTAAATCAAACTGCTGATGCTTCCATCTTTCCATTCCTTACACTTGGCTTAGGCATACTCATCATACTTTGGCTACTACTCGGCTTCACTAAATTAGGTATCTTCAAAAAGCCTCTCACTTGTCACCATGTTTTTTTACTGATGCTGTGGCTAAGTATTCAAGTAGCCAATAAAGCCATTTATTGCCATGGACGCTGCACAAAAATATTAAATTTGGTACTGCTGTAGAAATTGCTGCCGTCATGCCACTTTCTTGGTTGCCAGTAGTATCTGACCACACGAAGAACAGCGAAACACCATTTAAAACGACCGCACTTTCAACGCTGACTTATACCGCGACCAGCTGCTGGATGTATGCTCTCGGCTTAGGTGCAGCATTAGTGACCGGTAAATCTGAAATCTCACAAATTCTTTCTCTTGCTGGTGTAAGTGTTATTGGTGTATTAATTGTCATCGCCTCTACCATGATTAACACTGCACTTCCCGCCTATTCCACCGGTATGAGTTTAAACAATATCTTCCCTCAATTAAAAAGTCACGCCAATCTCCGTACTTACCGTGATTGTGGGCATTATATTAGCCTCAACCTTACCTGTGACAGAATACGAACATTTCTTGTTCTTTATTGGTTCAGTCTTTGCGCCAATGATCGCTGTGCTTATCGCTGATTTCTTTGTGCTTAAACAGCATGATGTTAAAAAATCAGTTGATAGTGTAGGACTCGGCGTTTGGTTTGTTGGCTTCGTACTCTATCGTTTTCTTATGGCAAAAGGTTGGGAAACCGATTTAGGTCTGACTTTCCCCGTTATCATCATTACCTTTATCTTAGCAATCTTAGTACGCAAAATAGCTAAATAAAGATTGGATTTTAACTATAGAAAGGCGGGCATTATTCCCGCCCTTTTATTCACATCAATGTAAAAAAGGCTTTTCCCCTCAAAAGAGAAAAGCCTATGTGCTTAGATTTCTAATAATAAACGAGTTGGATCTTCTAATAAGTCTTTAATCGCCACTAAGAAACCAACTGATTCACGACCATCAATTAAGCGGTGGTCATAAGATAAGGCCAAATACATCATCGGACGAATCACCACTTGACCATCTACCGCAACCGGGCGCTCTTTGATGGCATGCATACCTAAAATCGCACTTTGCGGAGGATTGATAATTGGTGTGGACATTAAAGAACCAAATACACCGCCATTAGTAATGGTGAAGTTACCGCCTGTTAAATCTTCAACGGTTAATTTACCATCACGGCCTTTTTCTGCTAGTGCCTTAATTTGTTTCTCAATATCCGCCATGCTGAGTTTATCGCAGTTGCGTAATACAGGTGTTACCAAACCACGCGGCGTTGAAACGGCAATGCTAATATCAAAATAGTTGTGATACACAATGTCATCACCGTCAATTGAAGCATTCACCTCAGGATAACGTTTTAACGCTTCAACTACAGCCTTGATGTAGAAAGACATAAAGCCTAAACGTACACCATGCTGTTTCTCAAATTTCTCGCCGTATGTTTTACGTAATTTCATAATCGGCTGCATATCCACTTCATTGAATGTAGTGAGCATTGCGGTGGTATTTTTCGCTTCCAATAAACGTTCCGCAATACGTTTACGTAAACGGGTCATTGGTACGCGTTTTTCTGAACGAGAGCTATATGCCACGGTACTAATGGTATTCTGCTCTGTCGCCACATCTTGTTTTGCTTTTTGAGCATCACGTTTTGCCACTTCACGCGCAATATCTTCACGGGTAATACGGCCTCCCACACCAGAGCCTTGAATTTTCTCTGCATCTAAATCGTGTTCAGCTAATAAACGACGAATAGCTGGACCTTGATCAGCTGAATTATTGTGACTATTTTCAATGGCTGCTCTTTGACGATCGGCTGGTGTTGGCTCATTGTCTTTCACTGTTTCAGTTGAAATATCGCCAGCCTGTTGGGTAGAAAGTTTACCTAAAAAGCTGTTTACTTACTACGGTTGCACCTTCTTCTTGAAGAATTTCAGTCACTACGCCATCGCTTAAGGCTGGTACTTCAAGTACCACTTTATCTGTTTCAATTTCTACTAATACTTCGTCACGTTTTACCGTCTCACCAACTTTTTTATGCCATGTTGCAACAGTTGCATCCGCAACGGATTCCGGTAAATCTGGAACAAGAATTTCAATTGTCATTTTATTTTCCTTTAAATTATTCTTTCTTTAAAAATTACTGAAATTTTGACCGCACTTTTACAGTGTCAGCGCGTCTTCTACCAATTGTTTTTGCTGTTTGGTGTGTAAAGACATATAACCTACCGCTGGTGAAGCAGAGGCAGGACGACCTGCATATTTTAACTTCACATGCTCTGGAAGCGAGCTGTCAAAGTTATGCTTACTACAATACCAAGCGCCTTGGTTTAATGGCTCTTCTTGACACCATACATAATCCGTCACATGCGCATAAGGCTCTAACGCTTTCTTCACATCTTCATGTGGATACGGATAAAGCTGCTCAATACGAATAATCGCCACATCTGTTTGGTTATTCGCTCGACGTTGTTCCAAGAGATCGTAATACACTTTACCTGAGCATAGGACGACTCGTTTAACTTGTTTCGGATCGATGTTATCAATTTCACCAATGACTGTTTGGAATGTGCCATTTACTAATTCATCTAAACTTGACACGGCAAGTGGATGACGTAATAAAGATTTTGGTGAAATACCAATTAATGGACGACGCATTTTACGGATCGATTGACGACGTAGCATGTGGTAAACCTGTGCTGGTGTAGATGGAATACACACTTGCATATTCTGTTCTGCACAAAGTTGTAAATAACGTTCTAAACGAGCTGATGAGTGCTCTGGACCTTGGCCTTCATAACCGTGTGGTAATAACATCACCAAGCCACACATTCTGCCCCATTTTTGTTCGCCAGAACTAATAAATTGGTCAATCACGATTTGTGCGCCGTTTGCGAAGTCACCAAACTGTGCTTCCCAAATGGTTAATGTTTTTGGATCCGTCGTCGCATAACCATATTCAAAAGCCAGTACAGCTTCTTCGGATAATACAGAATCCCAAACCTCAAAACGACCTTGGTTGGCATGTAAATGCGTTAATGGCACATAGCCTGTCCCATCATTTTGATTATGCACAACTGCATGGCGATGGAAGAACGTACCACGTCCTGCATCTTCACCCGATAAACGAACATTAGCACCTTCATCTAATAAGGTTGCGTATGCCATAGTTTCCGCCATACCCCAATCGAACAATTTCTCGCCTTTTGCCATTTCACGGCGATCAGCATAAATTTTTTCTACACGAGGATGTGCACGCAAGGTTTCTGGGTATTCACTGACACGCTCCGCTAAAGTTTGAAAACGTTCTTGTGGGAATTTACTTTCGTAAGGGGATGTCCAGTCATAGTTGAGATATTGCAACCAGTCCATTTGGGCGATATCCATTTCTCGCCATTCTTTCACTACGCGATCACCGTTATCTAAGGCATCACGATAAAGATTCATCATCTCGATGGCTTCTTCTTCGGTGATTACCCCTTCAGCAATTAAACGATCTGCATAGACTTTACGTGGCGTTGGATGTTTTTTGATGATGCTATACATCATAGGTTGAGTGGCTAATGGTTCATCTGCCTCATTATGACCATGACGACGATAAGAAATCAGATCAATGAAGATATCGCGTTTGAATAAATTACGATATTCCACCGCCATTCTCGCCGCAAAAGCAACCGCTTCAGGATCATCACCATTCACATGAATAATCGGTGCCTGAATCATTTTCGCGATATCTGTACAGTATTCTGTTGAACGGGTGTCATTTGGGTTAGAGGTGGTAAAACCAATTTGGTTATTAATCACAATACGGATTGTTCCACCAACGGTATAACCACGTGCATTAGACATATTCAAGGTTTCTTGTACAACACCTTGTCCCGCTACCGCGGAATCCCCATGAACAGTAACCGCTAATACTTGATTACGCTCTGTATCGTTCTTTTTTTCGTTTGACGAGAACGTACCGCACCAATCACTACTGGGCTAACAATTTCTAAATGGGATGGGTTAAATGCAAGGGTTAAATGCACGCGACGATCATCTACAGCAAAGTCAGAAGAGAAACCTTGGTGGTATTTCACGTCACCTGTACGCTCGCCTGAATGTTTACCCTCAAACTCGTCGAAAAGATCTTCTGGTTTCTTACCGAGCACGTTTACTAACATGTTTAAACGACCACGGTGTGCCATACCAAACATCACATCTTGTACACCTTGTTTGCTCGCATGACGAATAATTTCTTTCATCAATGGAATAAAGGCATCACTTCCCTCTAAAGAGAAACGTTTTTGCCCCCGGGAATTTTTGCACCGAGATAGCGTTCTAAGCCATCTGCAGCGGTCAATTCACTTAATAAATTAATTTTTTTCTTCTTTGGTAAAGAGCGGTTTTATTTAATTGGCTTTCTAATTTGCTTTGTAGCCAACTTTTTGCTCCATATCCTGAACATGCATAAACTCAAGACCAATTGAGCCGCAATAGGTCTCTTTCAGCATTTCAGCTAAATCACCTAATTTAATGTTATCGCGATGATAGACGTAGTGATTAATATTGAAGGTTTCATTGAGATCCTGTTCGGTAAAACCGTGATAACGGTAATCCAATTCAGGTACGGTGGATACTTTCCAGCGATAATAATTGATTGGGTCAAGTTTCGCTTCTAAATGACCGCGGAAGCGATAAGCATTGATAAATTGGAGGACTTTAACTAATTTGGCACTGGCTTCTGGATCGATAACCGTCACAGCTTCTGTTGTATTTTCTCTCGCTAAGCGACGGAAATAATCACGGACTGGTGAATGTGGTTGCTCTACTGCGGTTGTTTTCGGCAATGCATCAAACGTAGCACGCCAGCTTTCATCGACTGAAGATGGGTCTTCTAAATAACGTTCGTATAATTCCTCAATATACGATTGATTAGAACCACCCAAAGCGGTTGAAGCCAACCATTCATCAAAGGCACTGTAATGCTGCATATCTACCCCTTGTATTACATGATGTTGTCCGCCCATTATACATAGGATAAAAAAAGAAATAATCCTCAAATCACACTTTGTTACAATTTTGTGATCTACTTCAACAAAAAAACCGCACATAAAGTGCGGTCTGTTTTATCTGAGTTTTCTTAGAAACTTAAGTATGGCGTGATTTTTTTCAATTGTAGCTTCACCGATACCATCAATATTTGAAAGCTCGGCAGCACTTTTGATTTTGCCCACTTTGTTACGGTAATCAATAATCGCTTGTGCTTTTTTCTCACCGATACCAGAAAGTTTTTGTAATGTTTCTGCATCTGCTTTATTGATGTTTACTTTTGCAGAAGAAGCGGCTTTTGTTTTTGCTTCAGATGCTTTTTCTTTCGCATTATCTTTGACTGAGTTTAATTTTTCAGTGGCTTTGTCTTTCATGGACGGTTGATTATTCTCAGTCGCCTTTTCTTTTAAAGCGGACGCTTTCTCTTTTACCGCATCTTTTGCAGAAGTGGCTTTATCTTTCACTGCATCTTTCGCGGAAGTCGCTTTTTCTTTAGCTGCATTAACTTTATCCAATGCGTTTGATTTCGTTGAACTCGCACTATCAGTCATTGATTTAAGCTTATCATTTGCCGCATTTTTCACGTCAGCTTTTGTACTTTCAACCATTGATTTTGAATTAGTTACGACTGATTCTTTTGGTTGGCAATACAGATGTATTCGTTGCTAATGCAGAACCAGATACGGCTAATGCAAGTGATGTTAATGTTAAAAGTGATTTTAAAGATTTCATAAAAACTCCTGTTTTGTTATTAATAGGCTCGACAAGCGAACCTGTATGCTAAGACTTATCTTAAGAAAATTAGTTCAAAACAAAAAAACGCCCCTGATAAGGAGCGTCTTTAAATTTAGTGCTGACTAGTCATCGCTTGAGAAAATAGAAAGTAATCTTAATAAGCTAATGAATAAGTTGTAAATTGACACATAGATACTCACTGTTGCACGAATATAGTTTGTTTCGCCACCGTGAATAATATTGCTGGTTTCATAAAGGATTGTCATTGTTGAGAACACCACAAACAATGCACTGATCCCTACCGCTAATGCTGGAATTTGGAAGAAGAAACTTGCCACAATCCCTAACAATAACACGATAAATAATGAGAAAATCGCGGTAGAAAGGAAAGACATATCTTTCTTCGTTGTTAGCACGTAAGCTGAACAAGCAAAGAAGACGATGGCTGTACCTGCGAAGGCAAGCATAATTAAATCTTCCATTCCTCTCGCCACATACATGTTTAAAATTGGCCCAATGGTATAGCCCATAAATCCAGTGAACGCGAATGCAGCCAAGATACCCCACGCACTATTTGCTAAACGGTTTGTCACAAAAAGTAAACCGTAAAAGCCCACGAGCAATACGATAAGGTTTGGATAAGGCAAGTTTAAGCTCATAGAGATATAAGCAACAACTGCCGAAAATGCCATCGTTAATCCCAATAAGAAATAGGTATTACGTAGCACTTTGTGTGTGCTAAGTAGTGATTCTTCCTGTGAATTAACAACAATGCGAGATTGCATAAAAGCTCCTTATTTTACAAAAAATAAAGTTGATGAAACATCAGTCTGTAAAAGTAAGGGCTACAGATCAAAAAGTCAATGGTAAATCAAGAATTTGTTTTAATTTTTTTAAATTTAAGAAGGTAAAAGTGCGGTTGATTTTGGTATGATGAATACACTAGCCAGATTACAACCTCATGACTAAAAAATATATGTTGATAGAGTTACTGCATAAAGAGTTAATGGACTATCCTACAATCATTAATATAAATGATGAAATTTATTTTATTAATGAACTTAGAAAAAGCCGACATAGATGACATAAGATCTAACACAGATAAGTTTATTTCTATATTAGAACAATTACAGATTTCACATCAAGACAACGGTATATTTGAGGGTGAATATTGAAAACACTCATATTTTCTTCAATTTTGTTTTTTTGGATTAGAGAAATCCAAAAATAAACTTGAACTAAGTTTAGATAAATATACTGATGGTTTTTGACACTAACTTTGATGGAAGTATAAAAAAATCTAAACAATGATATAAGTCATTCTGCTACAAAATAACCTATGCTATTTTCAATACTTTTCATAAAAATAAAAAAATTAGTTATGAACTATAAAACTAAACTTACAAGAAATTTAGACTATATTTTTTTAGTTTAAAGCTGTTTTATTAGGGAAAAATTTTTAGTATTTTGATTTATTTGAAAACAAAGGACACATATAAATCTCGCTCCCTTAAATTATCTAAATATTGTCTAGCAACCATAATACTTTCACTCTGAACATTACCATCGTAATACCAGTTATCATATGTATGTTCAAAAATCATCACCTGATTTTTCGATATATATCACCACCTAGAATAAGAAGATTTAAACTCTCCAGAATATCTAAAACCCTAATTGATAATTTTGTGGGAATAATGACAATGCTTTTCTCCCTGCTTTAAACAAACTAAATCCATTATTTATGTAAATGTTAATCAATTCATTCATTATCATATATACTTAATTTGTTTTTCTTAGTTAAAGCTAAGTTTTTCTTTTACTGAGTACGCAAGTCAAAAATTAGCTCACCATTCCATCATGCAAAGAGTTAGAATCTAACTTAATTTTTGCCATATAACTTTATAATCAGAACCAAAAAGTAATTTTTCTTAACAGGTTTTTTTCAATGATAATTTCTTTATTCAAATCACCTGAATACTTACCCTTTTGCTAATGCCTCAAACAAAAACAATATTTAATTCATCATCATGAATTGTTATTTTGCTATCTGATATGCCCATTGCACTATTTCCTAACAAACCAGTTAAGTGAATTTTTTTCTATTCCCTTTCATTTCAGTAACGGAAATTTTAAAAATTCCAAATATCATCAAATTTAATTTCATGATTAGCTAGCACAATGTTAGATAGCAATAACCCCATCACACCTAATAAAATCACCTTGATTTTCATAATATACCTTTCCATACTGATAGAATGAACAAAAACTATTTGGAGTCTAAACTCACTGAGATTTATCTTTTCTATCTGTTATAACAATTCGAAAGCATATACTACATTAATAACCCGTATCGAATCACCAACTTTCATAAAATTAATCTTATCAAGATATTGTTTATATCCACATCTCTAAAATTTAGATTATAATAACTACTCTTTTATTCCACATCATGGACATTATATGAACAGCAAAAAATCTTATCTCGCTATTTTTGGCATCATTCTCGCAGTTGGATTGATGGCATCAGCGTTTATCTTAGGTAATCAATTTAAAAATTTACGCCAGACCGGCTCTATTTCAGTTAAAGGGCTTGGCAGAAAGTCATTACACCTCAACACAAGGAACATGGGTTATTCGTGTAAAGCGGTTGGGGGCCAACTTATAATGATGCAATGGCAGCGAATCAAAAAAACTTGAATGAAGCCGTTCGTTTCCTTAAAGCACAAGGTTTCGCTGATGAAAATCGAGAAATCACAGAATTAGATGTTTCTACTCATACTGACTATTATGAAAATGAAAAAGGTGAAACCAAAAGTAGAGACAATGGCTTTGATGCATCAAGAGCAATCAGAATTTCAACCAAAGAACTGACTAAGTTACAAAAAGCACTCACCAATATTCACCAATTAGTTGCCAACAACCAAGACATTAGTTTTGGTGATCCAAACTATTACTTAGAAAATCTTGAACAAATTAAACGTGAATTAATTTCAAAAGCCACACAAGATGCACATGTTCGTGCTGAAGAGTTTGCGAAAACCAGTAATGTAAAAGTTGGCGTATTAAAATCCGCTTCACAAGGGCCATTCTACATTCAAGCGCCAAATCCTGATGCCGATGACTCTAGCGATTACACTGGTAGCTACGACACAAGCACCATTGAGAAAAAAGCACGCTTAGTCGTGACCATTGAATATGCCATTGAATAATCGTTGATATTTACTAAACATTCATAAAGACAAAGTGCGGTCAATTTCATCATTAAATTCGACCGCACTTTCTTTTAACAAGGAATAAGCTATGCAACTCCCTACTCTACAATCCGCAAAATTAATTCGTCGCTATAAACGCTTTTTGACTGATATTGAATTACCAAATGGTGAAGTGATCACCATTCATTGTGCAAATACTGGTGCAATGACTGGCTGTGGTGAAAAAGGTGATACCGTTTGGTACTCTCATTCTGATAGCCAAACTCGCAAATATCCACACAGTTGGGAATTGACTCAATTAGCAAATGGCCAACTTGTTTGTATCAATACGCACAGATCCAACCAGTTAGTCTTTGAAGCCTTGCAAAATAAACAAATCAAAGAACTCGCTATGTATGATGAAATTTATCCTGAAGTGAAATATGGTGAAGAAAATAGCCGTATCGACTTCTTACTTAAAGGTGAGGGCTTGCCAGATTGTTATGTTGAAGTGAAATCAATCACCTTCGTAAAAGGTACATTAGGAATGTTTCCCGATGCGGTGACTACTCGTGGGCAAAAACATGTTCGTGAGCTTTTAGCCATGAAAAAACAAGGACATCGAGCGGTTGTTCTCTTTGCTGGATTACATGATGGCTTCGATCGTTTTAAAATCGCTGAGTTTGTAGATCCTGAATATGATCGCCTTTTAAAAGACGCCAAATCTCAGGGCGTTGAAGCTTATGCTTATGCGGGAAAATTTGAAATCTTAGATGGAATTCCGACCGCACTTTCTCTCACAGAAAGTGTACCTTACATCGATTAAAAAAATAATTGAGAATTATTTGCATTTTGTTGTTGACAAGGTATTTGATAATAGTTATCATCTAGACATTCCAAAAACAAACAGATAATCACTCCAACTTCACGCCTATTTCCCCACAAATAGGCGTTTTTTTTCATCTCAATCTTTTCATTTCAGCCATATTCTCTATAATGTAGCCTTTAATATTAAAATAACATTAGGAAATAGAATGACTGATATTAATACCGTTCTCGCAGAACTAAAACGCGGTACTGATGAGATTCTTTCTGAAGCGGATTTAATCGAAAAACTGAAAAAAAATCGCCCACTTAAAATTAAACTTGGTGCAGACCCTACTGCTCCGGATATTCACTTAGGGCATACCGTGGTATTAAACAAACTTCGTCAATTCCAACAATTAGGCCACGAAGTCTATTTCTTAATTGGTGATTTCACGGGTATGGTCGGTGACCCATCTGGTAAAAATACCACTCGCCCACCGCTTAGCCGTGAAGACGTGCTTCGCAATGCGGAAACCTATAAAGAACAGATTTACAAAATTCTAGACCCACAAAAAACGAAAATCGTATTCAACTCTGAATGGTTGGGTAAATTGGGTACTGAAGGGATGATCCGTTTAGCAAGTAACTACACCGTAGCGCGTATGCTAGAACGTGATGATTTCAAAAAACGTTTTGGTAACAATCAACCTATCGCAATTCACGAATTTATTTATCCTTTATTACAAGGTCATGACTCTGTTGCTTTAGAAGCAGACGTAGAACTTGGTGGTACAGACCAAAAATTTAACTTACTGGTTGGTCGCGAGTTACAAAAATCAGCCGGTCAGAAACCACAGGTAGCGATTACGCTTCCATTACTTGTTGGTTTAGACGGTGAGAAGAAAATGTCTAAATCATTAGGTAACTACATCGGCGTGACAGATGCACCAAGCGATATGTTCGGTAAAATCATGTCGATCTCGGATGAATTAATGTGGGATTGGTACAACTTACTTTCTTTCCGTCCACTCACTGAAATTGCTGAATTAAAAGCAGAAGTAGCAAATGGTAAAAACCCACGTGATGTGAAGATTTTACTAGCGAAAGAGATCATTGCACGTTTCCATGATGAAGCGGCTGCAGAGGCAGCTGAACAAGAATTTATTAACCGTTTCCAAAAAGGTGCAATGCCGGATGAAATGCCTGAATTCACCTTTGAAGGCGAAATTGGTTTAGCAACCTTATTAAAAGAAGCAGGACTGGTTCCTTCTACTTCTGAAGCGATTCGCTCAGCGAAACAAGGTGGTGTGAAAATCAATGGCGAAAAAGTCGAAGACATGAAAGCCAATGCGCCAAAAGGCACGAAATGTTTACCAAGTCGGTAAACGTAAGTTTGCACGCGTAACCATCGCATAAAACACCTATGAAAATGACCGCTCTTTTTAAGTGCGGTTATTTTTTAACTGATATCCACAATAGAAGGAAAATAATATGAGCCAAAAAATCTGGGTAACCGGCGATGCGGTTGTCGATCTTATTCCTGACGGTGAAAATCATTATTTACGCTGTGCCGGTGGTGCGCCCTGCAAATGTGGCTGTTGGCGTGGCACGATTAGGCAGCCCGAGTGCCTTTATTGGTCGCGTAGGTAACGATCCCCTTGGCCAATTTATGCAAGACACCTTAAATGCGGAAAATGTGAATACACAACATATGATTTTAGATCCGCAACATCGCACCTCTACGGTTGTGGTTGGTTTAGATAATGGCGAACGCAGCTTTTACCTTTATGGTAAATCCAAGTGCGGACCAGTTCTTACAAGCAAGCGATTTACCGCCTTTCCAACAAGGTGAATGGCTACATTGCTGCTCTATTGCGCTGATTAATAATCCATCTCGCGAAGCGACCTTTCGAAGCAATTCGTCGTATTAAAGCTGCTGGTGGTTTCTTCTCTTTCGACCCAAATTTACGTGAATCACTTTGGTCAAGCTTAGAAGAAATGAAAACCGTGGTAATGGAAGCCGTTGCATTGGCTGACGTATTAAAATTCTCTGAAGAAGAATTAACGCTTTTAACCAATACTGATAGCCTTGAAAAAGCCTTTTAAAAAGTGACCGCACTTTATCCTGAAAAATTGATTATCGTGACTCTAGGTAAAGATGGCGCGCTCTATCACTTAAAAGGTAAGAAAGATGTAATTGCCGGAAAAGCCTTACAACCGGTTGATACAACGGGTGCAGGCGATGCCTTCGTTGGTGGTCTGCTTGCAGGGTCTTTCACAGCATCCAAACTGGAAAGAAAATGATGTGCTTGTGCAAATTATCCGTCAAGCCAATGCTTGTGGCGCCCTTGCTACGACAGCAAAAGGGGCGATGTCTGCGCTACCAAATAAAGCACAATTAGCAGCCTTCCTAGCCAACTAAGGATCAAAGGTGCAAATTATTGCACCTTTTACTTACCCGATCACATTAACGAGGCACGATCACGATGATTATTTTCAATAATGGCAAATACAAAAGCATCCTAGCAGCAGAGAAAGGCGAACTCGCAGAAATTGCTGAAACCGTGCAAAAAGACAAAGATTTTCGACCGCACTTTCATATTGCCCCACCAACTGGCTTAATGAATGATCCGAATGGTTTGATCTTTTGATGGTGAAAAGTATCATCTGTTCTACCAATGGTTTCCATTCGATGCAATTCACGGGATGAAACATTGGAAGCATTTAATCACGAAAGATTTCCAACATTATCAATCAGCAGATGATCTGATTCCTTGCGAGCTTTTTGAGTCTCACGGCTGTTATTCTGGTGGCGCTTTAAAAGTTGGTGACAAATTGGCCATGTTCTATACCGGCAATACTCGTCGACCAAGTGATAATCAACGCGTGCCTTATCAAAATTTAGCGATTTTTGATCTTAATGGGAAATTGCTTAGCAAACGTCCATTAATTGAAAATGCGCCTGAAGGTTATACAGAGCATGTTCGTGATCCTAAACCGTATTTTACTGAAGACGGGAAAAATCCGTTTTATCTGTGGTGCACAGCGAGAAAACCTCACAGGAACAGCCATTATTTTTGAAATGGACAATCTTGAAGATACGCCTCGTTTATTAGGCGAGCTTTCCTTGCCTGCTTTTGACAATAAAAACGTGTTTATGTGGGAATGCCCTGACCTATTGAAGATCGGTGATAAAGATGTGTTTATTTGGTCGCCACAAGGTAAAGATCGAGAAGCTCATCAATTCCAAAATAATTATCATGCGACTTATGCTGTGGGTAAATTAACGGATTTAACCTTTGAAGCAGAATATATCGGCGAATTAGATCAGGGCTTTGATTTCTACGCACCACAAACGTTTGGCGGCTTAGATAATCAAACTTGTGCTGTGCTTTTCGGTTGGATTGGTTTGCCAGATTTAACCTACCCAACAGATAAATTTAAATGGCATTCAGCTTTAACCTTTACCAAGAGAATTGCGTTTAGAAGGGACAAAAATTTATCAACGTCCGATTGCTAAAATAGACAAAAATCTGACCGCACTTTCAGCGCTTCATCTCAATGAAAAAGCGGATATTGCTAATTTAGATCGTGCGTATCTTAAATTTGAGGCAAATAACCAAGCCTTTGACTTAACCTTCTTCCAAAATGAAAAAGGACAATCACTGCGTCTATCTTACGAAAATGGCTTGATTTGCTTAGATCGCAGTCAAAGCGAACAAACGGAATTAATGGAGAAATTCGATACGAAACGTTTCTGCAAAATTGAAAATCTGCAGACTGTTGAAATCTTCTTTGATCGCTCAATTATTGAAATTTTCTTTAATCACGGTGAAAAAGCCATGACATCAAGATTTTTCATTGAGAACAGAGAGAATACAATAGCCAGCAATCGTCCGTTAGATTTAATGATCGGTTATTTACCGGCTATTCAATATATTTAAAAGGTTTTTATGAAACAAACTCATTTCAATTTATACAAGATGAGCAAAAATGTCCTTTTTGCTTTAACGGCTTTTTCATTAGTCGCCTGTACGACAACACCAAGTGAACCGCCAAAAAATACAGAACATTGGGCAACGCTAATCAGCGAACAGGAAAATTTATATCAGATTGATAATAAATTTTACCGTAGTGAGCAATTAGAGCCGCAATCTGAAACATTATTAAATAAGTTGAATATTCACACGATTGTGAATTTACGCTTTTTTGACCGTAATGATGATAAACAAGCATTTGGTCATACTAAGATCAACTTGATTAATACCCCATTACTTACTTGGTCAATCAGTCCAGATGAAGTGGCTGATATTCTGTGGCAAATCAAACAACACCAAAAAAATGGTGCGGTTTTAGTGCATTGTTATCATGGCGCTGACAGAACTGGCTTAATTGTTGCAAGCTACCGTGTGATTTATCAAAATTGGGATCTCAATGAAGCCAAACGTGAAATGCAACAAGGCCCTTACGGCTATCATTCTGTTTGGAAAAATATTGATAATTTCTTCACGCAAGAAAATATGGCTAAGATCAAAGCTGAATTAGATAAACGTTCTAACGCAACAAAATAAAACATGAAAGTGCGGTTAAAATTAACCGCACTTTTATTTCCAACTACGCTCTTTTATTAAAATTAATGACTATGTTTGTTCAACAACAAAACGCAACACCATCCAATATTGTGGCGTTCAATTTTCTATTGATTGCCTTTTTAACGGGGATTGCATCTGCGTTTCAAACGCCGACCTTGAGTTTATATCTCTCTCAAGAGATTCAAGTTTCACCTTTTTTTGTGGGCTTGTTCTATTCAGTCAATGCCATTATTGGCATTATCTTGAGCCAAATTCTCGCAAAATATTCTGATAAGCAAGATGACCGTCGCAAAGTGATGATTGTTTGCTGTTTAATTGCTGTGCTTGGCTGTCTGATTTTTGCTTATAGCCGAAATTATTATGTGTTGATTATTATCGGCACAACGCTATTAGGGACTAGGTTCATCCGCTAATCCGCAATCTTTTGCTTTAGCGCGAGAATATGCTGAAAGCAGCCATCGTGAAGCGGTGATGTTCACCACAATTATGCGAACTCAAATCTCATTGGCTTGGATTGTTGGGCCACCGCTTTCTTTTTTCATTGCGTTAAACTGGGGCTTTGATTACATGTATTTGGTGGCAGGTTCTGCCTTTTTACTGTGTGCAGGCGTCAGCAAATTATTGCCGAAAATTCCTCGTCAAAGTGCGGTTAAAAATCAAGAGGTTTTAGACAATACGCCACCAAGAAAAAGTGTGATTTACTTGTTCATCGCTAATCTATTGCTTTGGACCTGTAACAGCATGTATCTCATTAATATGCCATTATTTGTGATTAATGAATTACATTTAAACAAAGAACTGGCGGGAACATTAATGGGGACGGCTGCGGGATTGGAAATTCCTGTGATGATTTTTGCGGGCTATCTCACCAAATATTTCAGTAAAAAACGCTTGATGATGATTGCTTTAGTTTCAGGTCTCGCCTTCTATTCAAGTTTATTATTCGCTGAGCAAACTTGGCAGCTTATCGGATTACAAATGCTTAATGCGATTTTTATCGGTATTACCGCTACCATTGGGCATGGTGTATTTCCAAGACTTAATGCCGACTAAAATGGGCACTGCCACCACCTTATTTAGTAATGCAGCAAAAAGCAGTTGGATTATCGGAGGACCTATTGCGGGTATTATTGCGGAAATTTGGCATTACAACTCTGTTTTTTATATCGCTGTGGCACTAATTTTTATCAGCGTAGGCTGTATGTGGAAAGTCAAATCAGTTTAATGAAAATGAAAAAGAGCAGTCAATTTTGACCGCTCTTTTACTTTACATTATCTTAACGCCACGCTTTGAATTGATTAATCAATCCATTGGTTGAGCTATCATGGCTTGTCACTTTCTCTTTGTCTGCCAATTCAGGAAGAATTCGATTCGCTAATTGTTTACCTAATTCCACGCCCCATTGGTCGAAACTAAAGATATTAAAAATCACACCTTGTGCAAAAATTTTGTGTTCATACATCGCAATTAATGCGCCAAGAACAAATGGTGTCATTTTTTGCACTAAAATAGAGTTGGTCGGTTTGTTACCGGTAAAGACTTTAAATGGCACAATGTCTTTTACCTCATCCAACGATTTACCGGCTTTCACAAACTCTGCTTCTACTTCTTCTTTGGTTTTACCGAAAGCAAGTGCTTCAGTTTGTGCAAAGAAGTTTGATAACAATTTGCTGTGATGATCACCTAATGGATTATGACTTTGTGCCGGCGCGATAAAAGTCACAAGGAATTAACATCGTACCTTGGTGAATCAATTGATAGAACGCATGCTGACCATTTGTACCCGGTTCCCCCCAAATAATTGGGCCAGTTTGATAATCACGGATAACATTGCCATTACGATCGACATATTTACCGTTTGATTCCATATTGCCTTGTTGGAAATAAGCCGCAAAACGGTGTAAATATTGGTCATAAGGTAAAATTGCCTCAGTTTGTGCACCGAGGAAATTGGTATTCCATAAACCGACTAACGCTAATGTCGCTGGAATATTTTTTTCTAATGGTGCAGTACGGAAATGTTTATCCATTTCATGCGCACCACTTAATAGTGCTTCAAAATTATCAAAGCCGATTGAAAGTGCGATTGAAAGACCGATTGCAGACCATAAAGAATAACGGCCACCAACCCAATCCCAGAACTCAAACATATTGTTTGTATCAATACCAAATTCTGCTACCGCTTTACCATTGGTCGAAAGTGCGGCAAAGTGTTTTGCCACCGCGCTGTTATCTTTCGCTGCAGCTAATAACCAATCACGCGCAGAATTCGCATTGGTCATAGTTTCTTGTGTGGTAAAGGTTTTAGATGCGACTAAGAAAAGTGTGGTTTCAGGATTTACTTTTTTCAATGTTTCAGCGATATGTGTACCATCTACGTTTGAAACAAAGTGCATATTCAAGTGGTTTTTATAAGGACGAAGCGCTTCGGTCACCATATAAGGGCCTAAGTCCGAACCACCGATACCGATATTCACCACATCAGTAATTGCTTTTCCGGTATAACCTTTCCACTCACCTGAAATCACACGATCACAGAACGCGCTCATTTTCGCTAATACAGCATTCACTTCCGGCATCACATCTTTGCCATCTACATAGACAGGTGTATTTGAACGGTTACGAAGTGCGGTATGTAATACAGCTCGATTTTCTGTGCGATTAATTTTCTCGCCTGTAAACATAGCATTAATCGCTTCATCTAATGCAGACTCTTTGGCTAATTGACGAAGCAATTTGAGGGTTTCTTGGTTAATTTTATTTTTTGAAAAATCCACTAAGATTTGATTTTCAAAAGTTTAAAGAATAATCGTTAAAACGATTTTGTTCTTGTTTGAACAAATCAGCAATCGTGGTATTAGCCAGCTGAGATTGATGAGCTTCAAGTGCTTTCCAAGCTTGTGTATTGGTTGGGTTGATGTTTTTCATGAATATTTCCTTTTAAAAATTGAATTCTTTACATTTTTGCTTTCTTACAAAAACAATTAATCGACATATTCTGTTATAACACGAGGGGTTAATTTTGTAATCAATTCATAGCTTAAAATACCACTGTATTTAGCTACCGTTTCAATTGGTAATTCCTTACCCCATAAAATCACTTCATCACCGACTTTATCTTGGCTATCTGGACCTAAATCCACCGTCAGCATATCCATTGAGACGCGACCGACAATAGGAACAATTCGACCATTTAGATAAACTGGCGTACCTTCTGGCACATCACGCGGATATCCATCACCGTAACCAATAGCGACGACACCAATTTTGGTATCTTTCGGACTGGTCCAAATGCCACCATAGCCAACAGGTTCACCTTTTTTATGTTCACGTACAGCAAGCAAAGATGACGTTAAATTCATCACGGGAGTTAAACCAAATTCAGCACCGACAGTATCCGTTGGTGAAATACCATACATAATAATCCCTGGACGAATGCAATCTAAATGGGCTTCTGGCCAGAATAGAATCCCACCTGATGCGGCAATGGTTCGCTCTCCCTCTTTATTTTTTGTGGCTTGAAGAAAACGATCGAGCTGAACTTGAGTATAATCTGAATCTAACTCATCAGCACGGCTAAAATGACTCACAAAACCTAAGTGCGGTTGAATTTGAGGGAGTTTTTTCAGCTCTTGATAAAAATAATCCACTTCATCAAGTGACACACCTAAACGGTGCATACCGGTATCAATCTTCAACCAGACTTTGATTGGACTTGGTACCACAGCTCGTTTTAATGCTTCAAGCTGTTCACGGTTATGTACCACCGTTTCAATGTTATTTACTGCAATAATCGGTAAATCTTTTTCATCAAAAAAGCCTTCTAGCAATAAGATTGGTTTGATAATACCGTTGGAGCGTAAACGATAACGCCTCTTCTAAACGTGCCACGGCAAAGCAGTCCACCATGCTTTCTAAAGCCGATGAGACAAATACCACACCGTGACCATATGCGTTTGCTTTTACCACGGCAATAATTTTACTGTGGTGCTTTTTTTCTTTAATAACTTGTAAATTATGTTTTAAGGGCAAGCGAACTGATTTTCGCTGTTGCCGGTTTTACGTTCATTTTTCTAATCCGTTATCTCTTGCCTAATAATCATCTCTGTATTCACGCTGTTCGGCAAGGTTATCAAAGCGTGAGAATTGACCGTTAAATGCTAAACGTACACGACCAATCGGACCGTTACGTTGTTTACCAATAATGATTTCAGCAACACCTTTATCTTCAGAATTATCGTTATACACTTCGTCACGATAAATAAACATGATCAAGTCAGCATCCTGCTCAATAGAGCCTGATTCACGCAAGTCCGAGTTTACTGGGCGTTTATCTGCACGTTGTTCCAACGTACGGTTAAGCTGGGAAAGAGCTACAACGGGGACTTCTAATTCTTTCGCTAAGGCTTTTAAAGAACGTGAAATCTCAGCAATCTCTAAGGTTCGGTTATCTGAGAATGCCGGTGCACGCATTAACTGAAGGTAATCCACCATAATCATGCTCAAACCATTGTTTTCGCGGTACACACGACGTGCTCGAGAGCGCAATTCTGTTGGGGTTAAACCAGATGAATCATCAATATAAAGATTGTTTTTTTGCTTAAACATCCCAAACACGCTGGCAATTTTGCTCCATTCCGTTTCATCCAAGTTTTGACCAGTACGAATTTTGGTTTGGTCCACGCGAGCAAGAGAGGCAATCATACGCATCATGATTTGTTCAGCAGGCATCTCTAAACTGAAATACCAACACAGGCTTATCACTTGCCATGGCGGCATTTTCACAAAGGTTCATCGCAAACGTGGTTTTACCCATAGAAGGACGTGCTGCGACAATGATGAGGTCTGAAGGCTGTAAACCTGCTGTTTTCTTATCTAAGTCAACAAAGCCCGTTGTGACCCCTGTCACACCGCTATGATTTTCAAGCTTACTTAAGGTATCAATTCGAGCAATAGTACTTTCCAACACGCTGATCACATTTTGTGGTCCTTCAGTTGAAGAACTGCGTTTTTCAGCAATAGCAAACACTTCTCTCTCAGCTTCATCCAACACCATTTTGATGTCTTTGCCTTTCGGAGAATAGCTGTTTTCTGCGATACGATTTCCCACAGCAATAAGCTCACGCAAAATCGCTTTTTCACGTACGATTTCAGCATAAGCCAAAATATTAATGGCATTTGGCGTGTTATTAGAAAGATCCGCTAAATAAGCAAAACCGCCTACAGAATCGCTAATACCTTTCGCTTTAAGGGCTTGATCAAGGGTGATTAAATCAATCGGCGTTTGATTACGCATTAATTCTTCCATGGTTTGGAAGATTGCTTTATGCGCAAAAGTATAAAAATCCTCAGCGATCACTCTTTCTGCAATACCATCCCAATGTTGATTACTCAACATAATGCCGCCAAGTACGGCTTGTTCAGCTTCAGTGGAATGAGGCGGGATGCTAACTTGTTCAGTTTTCTGATCAGGAGATTGGATTTGTCTTTGTGAGGCCATAAGGATTTCAATTTAAACTAAAAAACTGTGCTTATGATACCGCAAATACGAGGTGGTTTTAAGAAAAAAGTGCGGTCAATATTTTCAATATTTTAGATATAAAAAAACGGTGGAAAAATCCACCGCTCTTTTTTATTCATGAATGTTGATTATTCAACAGTTAAAGTACGACAAACGTTAGTTGTACCTTCTGACTCATCACCTTGTGTTAATAAAACAACATCACCAGAAACTAAATAACCTTTTTCTTTTAATAGGTTAATCGCTGCTTTTGCACCCGCAGAGCTACGAGATTCACCATCAAAATGAACTGGTGTCACGCCGCGATATAATGCACAACGGTTTAATGTTTCTTGAACACGAGAAAGTGCAAAGATTGGTAAACCTGAGCTGATACGTGACATTAATAATGGTGTACGACCAGAGTGGCTTAAGGTAATGATTGCTGCAATACCGCTTAAGTGGTTTGCAGCGTACATTGCAGACATCGCTACAGATTCTTCAATATCTCTGAACTCACGATCTAAACGGTGTTTAGAAATATTGATGCTTGGCATTTTTTCTGCACCTAAACATACGCGAGCCATTGTCGCCACAGTCTCAGCTGGATATTGCCCTGCTGCAGTTTCTGCTGAAAGCATTACCGCGTCAGTACCATCCAATACCGCATTTGCCACGTCCATCACTTCTGCACGAGTAGGCATTGGGTTGCTGATCATTGACTCCATCATTTGAGTTGCAGTAATAACCGCACGGTTTAATTGACGTGAACGACGAATTAATTTTTTCTGTACACCAACTAATTCTGGGTCACCAATCTCAACACCTAAGTCACCACGCGCAACCATGATGACATCAGAAGCTAAGATGATATCATCCATTGCTGCTTCATCAACAACAGTTTCAGCACGTTCAACTTTAGCAACGATTTTCGCGTCTAAACCTGCTTGTTTTGCTAATTCACGCGCATAGTTTAAATCTGCACTTGAACGAGGGAAAGATACAGCTAAGTAATCTACACCGATACGTGCAGCTGTGATGATATCTGCTTTATCTTTTTCAGTTAATGCATCTGCAGATAAACCACCACCTAATTTGTTGATCCCTTTATTGTTTGATAATGGACCACCAACTGTCACTTCAGTAAATACTTTTGCACCGTCAGTAGAAAGGACTTTTAATTGAACACGGCCGTCATCTAATAAAAGAATATCGCCAGGAACAACATCTTGTGGAAGAGTTTTATAGTCTAAACCAACAGCTTCTTGATTACCTTCACCTTTTGGTAATTCCGCATCAAGAATAAATTTATCGCCAACATTTAAGAAAATTTTGCCGTCTTTAAAAGTAGAAACACGAATTTTAGGGACCTTGTAAGTCACCTAAAATTGCCACGGTTTTACCTAATTTTTTCGCGATCGAACGAACACGCTCAGCACGCTCAATATGATCATCTGGTGTACCGTGAGAAAAGTTCATACGCACAACATTAGCGCCTGCTGCGATAATTTTTTCAAGATTGTTATCGCGGTCTGTTGCTGGACCCATTGTACATACAATCTTCGTTCTTCTTAATTTTCTAGACATTATCTAAACTCCACAAATAGTTACAATTTACTAAAAGCTTTTTTAATTTCGGCTCATCCGAGATAAAAACCGTCGCGCATTATACGCTTAAACCACTGCAAAATCAAAACAAGCACTGAGAGTTTTTGCAACAAATTTTGGTTATTTTTTTAGCAGCTAAATTTAACTTAAAACAAATCCCCTTGTTTTCATCATTAAAACTGTTTATCATCTGCCACATCTTTTACGCGACTATAGCTCAGTTGGTTAGAGCACCACCTTGACATGGTGGGGGTCACTGGTTCGAGTCCAGCTAGTCGCACCATATTGCAATCCCAAGCTTTTTAGCTTGGGATTTTTCTTTTTATCCCCCGCTTAATTTAAATGAATCTTTTCTGAATAAAGCATACATACAAATGAAAAATAATTTGCATTGATTGACGAAAACGTTTTTCGCTATACTTTGTGGCTCTTTTAGTATCTATTGGGAAGCGATTATGAATTTTAAATTAAGCCTTATTTCAACCGCACTTTTAACCAGTTTTTTTCCATTTCTACGTTTGCAGAAACTGAGCAAACCGTAGATACAAACACCGAGACACTTGAGCAAATTAACGTTCAAGATACGGGAATTAAACAAAATGGTTATCAAACGACAGGGACATCAGTTGTATCAAAAGCTGAAGTGCCTGTATTCGACACACCAAACACAGTAAATATTCTTTCGACTAAACTACTAGAAGATCGCAAACCTGAATCACTCATTGATGCACTTTATAACGTCAGTGGTGTGAGTCAAGCGAAATACGTTAGGTGGTATGTTTGACTCTATTCAAAAACGTGGTTTTGGTGGAAACCGTGACAACTCAATTATGCGTAACGGTTTACAAGCTGGCCCAGCTAAAAACTTTAGTGCGACAACTGAAACCGTTGAAGTTTTAAAAGGACCTGCATCTGTACTTTATGGTATTCAAGATCCAGGTGGTGTGGTTAATATCATTACTAAAAAAACCGCAACAAACGCCACGTTATGTCGTTGGTGGAACCTTTAGGTAATCATAGCCTGTGGGGAACGCAATTAGATTTTACTGGTGGCTTAGGAAATGGTTTCGCTTACCGCTTTATCTATGACAAACAAGAAAAAGACTACTGGCGTAATTTTGGCAAAGTGAAAAATACGACTTACGCACCATCACTTTCTTGGGAAAAATGATAAAACTAAAAGTGCTTCTTTCTTATGAACATAAAGATATTCTTGAGCCATTTGATCGTGGTACAAATCTTTTAACGGCAACTAATGCATTACCGGATATTCCTGTATCGCGTCGTTTAGATGAACCAAATAATGAAACAACCGCAAAAACCGATAACATTGATTTTCAAAATTGAACACAAATTAAGTGATGGTTGGAAATTAAATGCGGGTTATAGCTATGCTCGTTACAAATATTTCTACAATCAAGCTCGTATTACAAATGTTAACGTTAAAACACGTACAGCCCGCCGTGCGATTGAACAGCAACAAGGCGATCAACGCGTTCATAGCGGTACATTAAATATCGTTGGTGAATTTGGTATTGGTGATATTGCTAACCGCTTTGTAGCCGGTATTGATGCAATGCGTAATATTCGTGATCTTGGTCCTATTTATAACCAAGGCATCATGAATTCTGATATCAATATTGATAATCCAAACTATACCAGCCCTGTTGCGGAACATAAAAATGGTAACGGCAACGCCTATCAATATAACTATCTCAAAACTGTTGGTATTTATATTCAAGATACCGCCTACTTTACAGATAACTTTATCATGACGGGTGGTTTACGTTATGAGTACTTTGATCAATTTGCAGGACGCCATTGCTTAAATGCAGCAAACTGTAAAAAAGGTCAAAATCTAACAAAAACCGGAAATACCGATCAGCACGATGGTAAATTATTGTATCAATTAGGTGCCGTATATAAATTTACGCCACATATTGCGACCTTTGCGAACTACTCTGAGTCTTTCCGTCCACAAATGAGTGTGGCAACACCTGTTAGCGGCGATTTAAAACCAGAACAAGGTAAATCTTTTGAAATTGGTGCAAAATACGAAAACTCAGGCTTTAATGCAACACTTGCATTATTCAATATCAGCAAACGTAATGTAGCTGAGGCTGTTGGTTCTGGTTCAAATGCGCAATTAAATATCGTCGGCAAACAACGTTCTCGTGGTGTGGAATTCGATCTTAATGGTCAAATTACGGATAGTCTAAGCGTAGCGGCTAACTATACCTACACCAAGGTAAAATCACTTGAAAACGAGCGTTATCCTGATGCGGTAAATCAGCAACTTTCTGGTGTACCAAAACATCAAGCTTCTCTATTCTTAGCTTATAACGTAGGTGAATTTGATTTTGGTAACATCCGTGTTGGTGGTGGTGCTCGTTATTTAGGTTCTTGGCATGCTTATAACAGTGATTACACAAAAGCATACAAATTACCTCATGCCGTGGTATATGATGCCTTTATTGCTTACGATACCAAAATCTCTGGCAAGAAAGTGTCTTTCCAACTTAACGGTAAACTTAGCAGATAAAACTTACTATCCATCCACCTCTGGTAACGCAACAAACACGTTAATCCCTGTTGCATTAGGTTATGGACGTGAATTTATCTTCAACACGAAAGTTGAGTTTTAATTGAGCGCACAATACGAGGGCGAATCATTTCGCCCTTTTTTCGTTTTTTACTTTATGGATAATCAATGAATTGGCAAACTGAACTTAACTCAAGTTTAAGCTGGATTTTGACCGCACTTTTCTGGGTGATTGTGTGCTTTAGCGTGACGACACTGGCACTCAAACAAACCACATTCGGTCAGAAGTTTTGGCATATTGCATCCCCTTCGATTAATCGCCGTAACAGCATCAAAATCATCGTTATGCTACTGGTGTTGTTTACCATGATTTTGTTAGAAGTGCGTTTCAGCGTACTCAACTCTTTTTTCTATAACGGGCTTTATAGCTCAATGCAGGAATTAGATGCGGATAAGTTTTGGTTCTTTGCAAAACTGAATGCCCTCTTAGTATTGGTACAAGTTATCCACTCCATCGCCGATTATTTCTTGCAACAAGTATTTGAAATCCGTTGGTTGGAAAGCTTGAATAAAGTCCTTGTTAAACGATGGTTAGAAAATAAAAAATACTATCGCCTCAAATACGAAAAAGATCTGCCCGATAATATTGATCAACGTATTGAACAAGATGCACGTGAATTTATCAGTAGTACCGTTAAAATTGTGCGGGGAATGATTAATTCGATTCTGACTACCATTGAATTTACCATCATTCTTTGGTCACTTTCTGGAATGTTAAGTCTTTTCGGCTTGAATATCGAAAAAGGCGTCGTTTTCTTTATTTATGCCTTTATTATCCTCGCAACGTTAATGTCCGTTTGGATTGGTCACCCTTTAATCAAGCTGAACTTTAATAAAGAAAAACTCAATGGTGACTACCGTTATTCTTTAATTCGAGTGCGAGATAATGCGGAAAGTATTGCATTCTATCAAGGTGAACAGCAAGAACAGCATTTACTGAAAAACAAATTTGCCGAAATCATTCATAACCGTTGGGCAATTGTGTTGAGAATGTTGGGGATTAGACGGCTTTAATGGAAGCGTCACGCGAGTGGCGAAACTCTTACCGTTTAATGCTTCAAGCCCCTCGTTTTTTCACTGGACAAATCAAACTGGGCGATATGCACCAAACTGTGCAAGCATTTAACCGATTAATGACCGCACTTTCCTTCTTCCGTTTGTTCTATGAAGAGTTTACGCTCTATCAAGCGCGCTTAAATCGTCTTTATGGTTTTATGACGAAGTTGGATGAATTAGATCATTCAGAGGTTCATCAACCCATGAAATGTTCTAACCGTGTTGCATTATCAAACTTTTGGTATTAAAGATGAGCAAGGCAGATTGTTGCTTAATAACTTAAATATTGAATTAAAAAATGGTGATGCTTTATTAATTCAAGGTCCATCTGGCACAGGGAAAACATCGCTATTAAAAGCGATGGCGGGAATTTATCCTTTTGAGACAGTGGGGTCTGGTGGAACATCCTTGTGTGACCAGTTTATTCTTACCGCAACGTCCTTATATGCCACAAGGCACGTTACGTGAAGCGATTTGCTATCCTGATATTGATCCTTATCATCCTGAATTGGAAAAAACACTGGCGGATTGCTGTTTGGATAAATACCTTCATAGTCTTGATATAGATAACGATTGGCAAGCAATTTTGTCACCGGGTGAATTACAGCGTGTGGCATTCATTCGGATTTTACTGACGAAGCCAGAAGTGGTCTTTTTAGATGAAACCACATCAGCACTTGATGAGCCAACAGAGTATCTGCTTTATAAAACAATTAAAGAGCGCTTACCGAATATGATCATTCTGAGTGTTGGGTCATCGTGGCACATTGCATCAATTCCATAACAAACAATTGGATTTGGCTGTCTGCATCGTCTAAATAACAAAAGGCTAAATTATATTTAGCCTTTTCTTTTTACTACGCCCGTATAATTGCTTAGAACTTGCACAATGCTTGCTACACACCCCAATCCCCCCTATAATTCCCCCAATTTTTCTAATTCCATTTTCACAATGTCAAATAAAACCATTGCAAAAAATACGCTATTTCTCTACATCCGAATGCTTTTCAACATGGGAGCGATGCTGTATATCTCTCGTGTGGTATTACAGGTTTTGGGTGTAGAAGATTTTGGTATCTATAACATTGTGATGGGGTGTCGTGGTCTTATTTTCCTTTTTTAATGGCACAATGACCGCCACTACTCAGCGTTTTATTAACGTAGAAAAAGCCTCGAATGACATTCAACGTGTCAATAAAGTCTTTAATATTAGTATCTTAAATCACCTACTCATTATTTTTATCGTATTCGTGTTAGCTGAAACCGTAGGTTTATGGTTTTTAAATCACAAATTAGTTATCCCCGCTGAACGCTTGCAAGCTGCAAATATCGTTTACCAATTAGCATTAATTATTGCCCTTGTTGAAATCATCAAAGTGCCATTCAATGCCATGATTGTTGCACACGAGAAAATGGGATTCTATGCGTGGTTGGGATTAGGGGAAACCATCTTAAAACTAACCTCTGTCTTTTTATCTTAAGTCATATCACACATTACGATAAGTTGATTACTTATGGTTGCTTATTGCTTTCAGTCAGCTTAATCGTGCTCTCCCTTTATGTGTTATTCACTAAATATTATTTCAAAGAAGCCGCACGTTTCCGTTTATATAAAGATTTAAGCAAAACCAAAGAAATGGTGAGTTTTTCCGGTTGGATGCTTATGGGGCAAGTCGCTTATGTGGGTTCAACACAAGGCTTGAATATGGTGTCTAACTTATTCTTTGGTGTAGCAGTCAATGCCGCTGTTGCGATTGCAACACAAGTAGAAGGTGCCGTTTATAGCTTTGTGAATAATTTCCAAATGGCAGCTAATCCGCAGTTAGTTCAGTCTTATGCAGCAAAAGATTATGATCGCAATCGCCAATTAATTCTTGGGATTTCAAAATATTCACTTTATTTAATGGCAATTCTCTCTGCGCCTGTATTGTATTTCACCCATACCTTACTGACATTTTGGCTAGGCGATCATCTTCCGCAATATACTGAACAACTTGTACAAGCTATTATTGCTTGCTTATTGATCAGTGCAATGGCTGGCGCATTTTGGATGAGTGCATTAGCCATTGGCACATCTACCGTAAAACAATACAATATCATCGTGGCGTTAATTGATCTTTGTACGGTACCATTGGCTTATTATTTGTTCACACTAGGTTATAATCCAGTATTTGCCTTTGTGGGTAAATTTAGTACGATGGTCATCTCACAAATCTATCGATTATATTTTATTAATAAAAAAATTAAATTTAACCAAAAAGAATTTGTCTCATATTTAGTGAATGTCGGCGTGGTGTTTGGTCTACTATTAGGTATCATCTATATATCAGATACTACCCGCAGTTATTCTTTATTGGAATTTATTGGACAATCCATCATCTTAGAAATGGTATTAATCTGTGTCATTTTAATCTTCGGATTAAACACAGCAGAAAAAAATTTCTTGTTTAGCTATTTAAAGAAAAGAGTAAAAAAATGAATCAACTCCTTATTGATTTAAAAAACAAACTGAATCCTATTGTCGAACTGATCAAAGATAAAAACGACGTATTTCTATTTTGACTACCCGCTTCATTTGAACGTGGGCGATTTACTGATTTATCACGGAACCGAACAATTTTTTAAAGATCACCACATTAATGTGACCTTAAAACGCTGTGAATATGATTTAGATCTTGAAGAAGTCAAAGCAAAAATTACACCGAACACCACCATCCTTTTACATGGTGGTGGCAACTTTGGTGATCTTTATCCGCAGCATCAAAAGATCCGTGAAGAAATGGTGACCCATTTCCCGAATAATCGCATTATTGTGTTACCACAAACCGCTTATTTTAAGCACGAAGAAAATCTGCAAAAATCAGCCGCACTTTTCCGTAGCCACAGTGATTGCCATCTACTGGCTCGTGACGAAAGAACAGAGAACTTATTTGCACAATTTTCTGATCATGTTTATTTATCACCGGATATGGCGCATCAGCTTTATGGCACGATGGAAACCAAGCAAGGCACAACGGGTGAACAACTTTATTTCTTGCGTAAAGACATTGAAGCAAGTGATGTAGAAAAAAATATCCTAGCGCAACTGCCTGCCAACAGTAATGTAAAAGACTGGGAAGACATTCTTTCAACCGAAGATGATGTGGTTTTAGCATTAAGTTGGCGAATGAGTAAAATGGCGAATAAATTTGGTTTAGGTTGGCTAAAAGATCTCTGCCATCAATTCTGGTATGCCTATACTCAACGCATTGTAAAACGTGTTGCACAAGTATTCTTAGCGAACGACAAAGTGACCACAACTCGCTTACATGGTCATATTTTCTCTTGCTTGTTAGAAATTCCAAATCGTGTTTGCGATAACTCTTATGGCAAAAATAGTAGCTATGCGAAATTATGGACAAAAGAGCTAGATTTCGTTGAATTGGATAAATAATGTTTGAATTGAAAAAACTCATTACCGCCATGATTCTTCCCCCATTTAATATTTTAATTTTGTGGGGGCTGTCTCTTATTCTAGCTAAATTCAATTTCAAAAAATTAAGCCGAATTTCGACCGCACTTGGTTTCTCTCTACTCTATCTTTTAAGTATTCCTTACACTGCACAAGTACTTAAAGATAGTCTCATTACTGAAGATCATTTGACACTGCAAGATTATCAACAAGCTCAAGCGATCGTTTTACTGGGTGGTGGTTTACGTGATAGCAAAGAGCTTTATGCACCATTAGCTTCAACAGGTATTCAACTTGAACGCTTACGTTATGCCGCTTTCTTACAAAAAGAAACGCACTTGCCACTATTGATTACAGGGGCTAGTCCAACTGGTGCCATTGAGGCAAAAATCGCCGCAGAAGAGCTCCAAAACTTCTTTAATGTGCCAACCAAATGGATTGAACCTAAAGCACTTACCACCAAAGAAAATGCCCTTTTCACCAAACAAATATTGGAAAAAGAAGGTATTCATAAAATTATTTTAGTTACCAATGAATGGCATATGCAACGTGCAAAATTATTATTCCAACAACAAGGCTTTGATGTGTTACCTGCAAGTGTAGGTGAAGGCATTACGCCCGATAGTTACGGACTCAATATGATGCATTTTATTCCGCAAGGTGGCGCAATTACGAAAAATATGCAATTACTCAAAGAGTGGATTGGATATTGGAAAGAGCGCTAAAGTGCGGTCAAAAGATCACAAATTAGATAATGTTAAGAGGAAGAAAACATGAGTCAAATTACACGCGAACAAATGCTTCAGGTATTCGAAAATCGCTGTTCAACACGTTATTACGATCCGAATAAAAAAATTAGCCAAGAAGATTTTCGCGGCAATTTTAGAATTTGCTCGTTTATCACCAAGCTCAGTCGGTTCTGAGCCATGGAAGTTCTTAGTTATTCAAAATAAAGCATTACGCGATAAGCTCAAACCTTTTAGCTGGGGTATGCAATATCAATTAGATGATTGTAGTCATTTAGTGATCATTCTTGCGAAGAAAAATGCTCGATATGACACGCCTTTCTTCCGTGATGTTGCGGTGCGTAGAGGTTTACAAGGCGAGCAATTAGAAAAAGCCTTGGAAAAATATAAAGGCTTACAAGAAGTTGAAATGAAAACCGCAGAAAGCGAGCGTGCATTATTTGACTGGACAAGCAAACAAACCTACATTGCATTAGCGAATATGCTAACTGGTGCTGCCGCTATCGGTGTAGATTCTTGCCCTATTGAAGGCTTTAACTACGATAAAATGAATGAAGTTTTAGCCGCTGAAGGTCTTTTTGATCCAAGTGAATGGGGTGTATCCGTGGCAGCAACATTTGGTTATCGTGCGAGAGACATTACCAAAAAATCTCGTCGACCAATTGAAGAAATCGTCACTTGGGTTGAATAATCCATTTTCAAATAAATGGGCAGCAAACGCTGCCCTTTTCTTTATCCACCGAATAAGGCTGCACCACCTGTTACAGCCCCCATCGTGCCATATAACAAGCTTAGTGCAAAAAAGATCATCATTGCACCCGCAATACATTTGATCATGGCTTCGCCTTTTTGATTAGAACCCGCTAAACCATACCAATGGCCTAAGCGAGTCGCGACATTTCTCGCATAGCGTACTAACGCTGCAAAAAGCGAAAGCATTAATCCTGTCCCCAAAGACATGGCAAAAGTAGCTAAAATTCCCCACCAATAAAGATCCAGCATATAAGCGAGAAAAAGCACAAAAATGGCGCCACTACACGGTCGCATACCAATAGTTAAAATCACTAAGAGTTGAGATTTTAAATCACCCGATTGCTTAAGCTGTTGATCATTGGGTAGATGTTGATGTCCACAACTACATTGCGCTTGGCTTGCTTTTCCTTGCTCATATCGAAATGGCGAAGCTGCTCCAATCTGTTTTGGTAATGATTGAATAGATGTGATACGAAAAGATTGTTTTTTCTTTAAGCCTTTCAAACCTTGAGCAATCCAATAAAGCCCTAACAACAATAATAAAATGAGTGCGCTACGTTCCAGCCATAACTGACTAAGTTTAAAATATTTTGAGGAAAGATTAAGTATCACCACCACAATGGAGGTTGCTGCAACTGCGACAAAACCTTGCATGAGAGAGGAAAGCAAACTTAAGCGTACGCTGGTTTTAAGCTGGCTTTCGTGAGTAGAAAGATAACCAGCGATAATAAATTTCCCATGCCCAGGGCCCTAATGCATGTAATACACCATAAGAAAAGGCGGCAAAAATCAACCACAATCCTGCAGTAGATGAATGTGCTTGAATCTGGTGTAGATTTTCAGAAATCAGCTGATTAAAGGCTTTTTGCCAATCGGCTACTTGCACAAAAAGCCAAGGTAGCAAGGCGAAAATAATCGCTAATAAGCCGATAAAGAGTGCGGTCAATTTTAACTTCATTTTTTATTCACATTTAATTTTTACTTTCTGCGCAAACAATACACCAAGAGAATCATCTTCATTTTTTTGAGATTTATCCAATGATGAAGCGTAGGATTTAATTTTTTCATCCACATTAGGTTCGAGCACTTCCCCTTTGCAGTTTGCAGGAAGTGACTAAAAATCAACCGCTCTTTTTCCTGTTTCTACATAACGCATTGCCACATAATAGGTACTATCATAAGTCATCAGCGTAAACTCATTATTTTAACTCCTGTGGCTGAGCCAAAAGAAAATCAAAATAATACTCCACCTCATTTCCTTTAACACGCATGCCATAATTTTCAGGCTGTTTTTTATATTTAATTTTGTGATTTTCTTTATCAAAGACATAACTAAAGTAATGTTCATTCACAACGTTTGCCATTACCTCATCAACTAATTTCTGTTGAGCAGCTTTATCCCCTTTCGTCTGCATCATGTCATACAATACGGCTGAAGAGCTGGCTTCATCCAGTAACCATTGAGTCGAAAAACCAATTAATTGATTATCTTTCACTAACGGGTTTTGGTTTGCATATCAATAAAGGCGTGAGGATGAGCGAGAACCGAAAAAGGAGAAATTAGCGATAATCCTAAGGAGTAATTTTTTTAAAACATAAATAAGAATAAAAGTGGGCTAAATAATTGAATAGACAGATTTTATCACAAGCAGTTCCTAATCAAAATCGAATAAAAATCAGTCTAAACGTAAAAAATCCTGTGATTTTCTTGATTTGTATCAACAAATTATTCATTCGCATTTCCATTATAACTGAAATTTATGTACTATTTGCCTCGTCAAGTGATTGCTTGATATTCATAAAGTTCCTAAATAAAATAATCATAAATATAGCTAAACTACTTTTCCTACCACCCTATATGGGTGGTTTTTTTTGCCTTTCAAATAGCTTATTCCCTAAACATCAAGTAAAATAACCGCACTTTTATTCATAACATCGAGAAAATTATGTCAACGCAATTTGTATATACGATGCACCGTGTCGGCAAAGTGGTGCCACCGAAGCGTCATATTTTGAAAGATATTTCTTTAAGCTTCTTCCCTGGCTGCAAAAATCGGGGTTCTCGGGCTTAAATGGTGCGGGTAAATCAACCCTCTTACGCATTATGGCGGGCGTGGATAAAGAGTTCGAAGGTGAAGCTCGTCCACAACCAGGTATTAAGATTGGTTATCTTCCACAAGAACCAAAACTTGATCCGCAACAAACTGTACGTGAAGCGGTAGAAGAAGCGGTTTCTGAAGTAAAAAATGCACTGACTCGTTTAGATGAAGTCTATGCGCTTTATGCTGATCCTGATGCGGATTTCGATAAACTCGCGGCTGAACAAGCGAACCTTGAAGCCATTATTCAAGCACATGATGGGCATAATTTAGATAACCAATTAGAACGTGCAGCAGATGCATTACGTTTACCGGATTGGGATGCCAAAATCGAACATTTATCTGGTGGGCGAACGTCGTCGTGTCGCACTTTGTCGCTTATTACTCGAAAAACCAGACATGCTCTTATTAGACGAGCCAACCAACCACTTAGATGCAGAATCTGTAGCATGGTTAGAGCGTTTCTTACATGACTACGAAGGTACTGTTGTGGCGATTACCCACGACCGTTACTTCTTAGATAACGTTGCGGGTTGGATCTTAGAGCTTGACCGTGGTGAAGGTATTCCTTGGGAAGGTAACTACTCTTCTTGGTTAGAGCAAAAAGAGAAACGTTTAGAACAAGAACAAGCAACTGAAAATGCGCGTCAAAAATCGATTGCGAAAGAGTTAGAATGGGTTCGTCAAAATCCTAAAGGTCGCCAAGCGAAAAGCAAAGCACGTATGGCGCGCTTTGATGAATTAAACTCTGGCGAATATCAAAAACGTAACGAGACAAACGAACTCTTTATTCCACCTGGTCCACGTTTAGGTGATAAAGTGATTGAGGTAGAACATCTCACTAAATCTTACGGTGATCGCACTTTAATTGATGATTTATCATTCAGCATTCCAAAAGGTGCTATCGTGGGTATTATCGGAGCGAATGGTGCGGGTAAATCTACCCTATTCCGTATGCTTTCAGGTCAAGAACAACCAGATAGCGGCTCAATTACAATGGGTGAAACTGTGGTACTTGCCTCTGTCGATCAGTTCCGTGACTCAATGGATGATAAGAAAACCGTATGGGAAGAAGTGTCTAACGGACAAGATATTCTCACTATTGGTAACTTTGAAATTCCAAGCCGTGCGTATGTTGGACGCTTCAACTTCAAAGGCGTGAGATCAACAAAAAAACGTGTGGGCGAATTATCGGGTGGTGAACGTGGTCGTTTACACTTAGCTAAACTTCTACAACGTGGTGGTAACGTACTGTTATTGGACGAACCAACCAATGACTTAGACGTTGAAACTTTACGTGCGTTAGAAAATGCGATCTTAGAATTCCCTGGTTGTGCAATGGTGATTTCCCATGACCGTTGGTTCTTAGACCGTATTGCAACTCATATTTTAGATTACGGTGATGAAGGTAAAGTGACGTTCTACGAAGGTAACTTCTCAGACTACGAAGAGTGGAAAAAGAAAACCTTAGGTGAAGCCGCAACACAACCACATCGTATTAAATATAAGCGTATTGCAAAATAAGAAATTAAAGTGCGGTCACTTTTGACCGCACTTTCCTTTTACATCTGGAGTGACTATGTTAGTTTATTTGCACATTGTTTGTGCATTTTTAAGTTTAGGATTATTAATTATCCGTGGGGGAATGCAATTAAGTGGGAAAGATTGGCGAGCGATTAAACTGCTAAAAATTTTACCGCACTTAGTTGATACACTTTTAATCGCGAGTGGCTTAACGATTTTTTTCTTGGTCGGTTATCAGTTACAAAGCTGGCTCATCATGAAAATCATCATGCTTGTGCTTTATATCTTCTTCTCGGCTAAATATTTTAGTCGCAAAGCTACAAATCCAAATAATGTATTTCTGGTATTTGCTGTATTAAGTTTCTTGGGGGCAATTTTCTTTGCTTACCAACCAGACTTCATGGAAAGTTAATCATAAAAAAATCCATCTTCAATTGAAGATGGATTTTTTGTTTTATCTTAACCACCCGCTAACTTTACTTTAAACCCTTTTTGTTCTAAAAGTTGTTTTAGTAAATCACGTTTTTCGCCTTGAATCTCAATATTGCCGTCTTTAACTGAACCACCACAACCACACCGTTTTTTAAGTTCAGCCGCTAACTTTTTCAATTCATCATCAGCTAAATCTAGCCCTGTAATCACTGAAACGCCTGCACCTTTTCGACCACTCGTTTGTTTTTGGATGCGAACCACACCATCACCTTTAGGGCGTTGTACTGGCTGCTTTTGCTCTTTAATTCGACCAACTTCGGTAGAATAAACTAAAGTACTCTCTGTCATATTACAAAAGAGATGAATTAATTGAACGAAGCACTTCTGCTGGATTTTCAGCTTGAGTAATTGGGCGACCAATCACCAAATAATCAGAACCAGAACGGATAGCCGCAGCAGGAGTCATAACGCGACGTTGATCACCAAAATCACTTCCAATTGGGCGAATCCCCGGTGTGACTAATTTAAAATCAGGACCACAAGCATTACGTAAAATCTCCACTTCTTGTGGTGAACAAACGACGCCATCTAATCCCGCTCGCTGGGTTAAATGTGCAAGACGTAAAACATGTTCAAGTGGTGAAGAGTTAATACCGATTTGTAATAAATCCAAATCTTCCATACTGGTCAATACGGTTACTGCAATTAATAAACGGCGCATCTTTTCCATAAGGCTCGAGAATTTTCTTCGCCTCTTCCATCATTTTCAGACCACCGCTAGCATGGACATCAACCATCCATACCCCTAAATCAGCCGCAGAACGCACTGCTCTTGCCACAGTATTCGGAATATCATGAAATTTAAGATCGAGGAAAACATCAAATTGACGCTCGTGTAATTGCTTAACGAAATTTGTTCCCAGTGTGGTAAACATTTCTTTACCCACTTTTAAAGCGGCATAAGCTTGGATCAATTTGATCCACGAGGGATAGCGCTTGTGCTTCTGTTTCGTAATCTAATGCAACGATTACTTTGCTATTCATAATTTTACCTCACTGTGTCAATTAATTATGTTCTGGTTTGATGGATTCCCACTGTTTGCAAGAAGGACAATTCCACATTAATTTATGGGTTTGATAACCGCAATTTGAGCAACGATAACCAAAGCTTTGCTTAATTCTCTCACCGACCATTTTATGTAGCAAAATTAAGCTTTCTTTACCTCGCCCTTCCTCTGCATCATCAATTTGAAATTGAATAAAACGGTGGAAAATAGATGTACTTGGATGTTTTAGTAAGCTGTTGATAAAGTTTTGATTGTGCGGCACTCTTGCCATCTTTCTCTTCAATCACGCTTGCTAACATTAAATCGACTTTAGTATTGTTAACCTGCTGACTGGCTCGAATTAAAAATAACTCAAAGTTATCTCTCTCTCCTAATTCATCATAACAATATTTGAGCGTTTTCAACACTTCACCAATATAAATTGGATTTTGCTCAAGAATATTCTCTAAAAAATGAATGGCTTGACGATAGTTTTTATTAGCCATTTCTAAATCAGCAAGCAGCATTGATGCTCTCACACTGGTTGGAGATACATTCAGCGCTTTTTGTAAAATACTGCGTTTTTCGACCGCACTTTCAAGTTCACCGCTTAAGGCATATTCACAATAACATTGTGCTAATTCCACATTATTTTCTTTGGGTGAGATCTTGGCAAGCTTCTCTGCGATATTAACGGCTTTTTTCCATTCTTTTGTTTTTTGATAAATCACCAAAAGCTGTTGCAGTGCATTTTCTGCAAACTCTGGCTCATCTACCATAATAATATAAAGGGCTTCAGCGCGGTCATAAAAACCGACTGTCATGAAATCTTTGGCAAGTTGCTGTTTAGCTAATAATTTTTGTTCGAAAGAATAATTGGGACTACGATCGAGTGCTTGATGGATCCGCAAAGCACGATCCACTTCGCCTCGAGAACGGAAAAGATTACCGAGCGTTAGCTCAGCTTCAAATTGTGAGTTGCTTTCAATTTCATTTTCTGTTTCTTGTTTTTGCAACATATCAAGAAACAAATCAACAGCTTTATCCGTTTGATTAGAAAGCAAAAAATTGACCCCCGTGACATAATCACGGGAGAGTTTATTACTAATATCTTCCTGATCTTTCTTGGCACTCCGATGCCCCATATACCAACCATAAGCGGCGGCTATTGGCAGAAGCAGAAAGAGTAATTCAAGCATTATACTGCCTTATCGCGAGTAGTCGTTAATTCGTTAATTTGTAATGTTTGACGTTTAACTTGACGCGCTAACGACATATTTTTGAATTTTAATTTTAAGTAGAAGAATCCAGTAATTAACCAACCTAAAATTAATCCAAAACCAAATAAAATCGCGACTAGCGTTGAAAGTTGGAATTGGCTTTCAGCAACAATGTAGTTAAAGGTGATTACTTGATCATTATTCGCCCCTATAGTTACCGCAACGATTACGATAGCTAGCACAATAATGAGTCCGAGAATATATTTAATCATCACAATCTCCTTGTTAAGAATAGGTTCATTATGCCAAAATTTGTAATAAAAAACGACACCTAAGTGTCGTTTTATTGATATCGATTGGTATGTTTAAGCAAAAACATTTACACGATCTTTTAATTCTTTACCTGCTTTAAAGTGCGGTACAGATTTAGCATCTAATTTTACAGAATCACCGGTTTTAGGATTACGGCCTACTCGCGGTTGACGATGGTGTAAAGAGAAGCTACCAAAACCACGCACTTCAATACGATTCCCCTCTTCTAAAGATTGTGCAATGAGTTCAAGAATATCCTTTACAATACCTTCTACTTCTTTTGCGGATAAAGTTGGGTGCTTTGTTGATAGATTTTCAATTAGTTCAGATTTAGTCATCGTCAACTCTCCTTTAAATTTATACTTAAACTTGTTATTAAGACTTACAGGTAATGCATTAGTTCATAATAAATTACCGCTAAATCCTTGTTAATTATAGCTGGTAGTAATAAGGCTGAGTCAATGACCCAGCCTTATTCATGTGAATTAATTATTCACCTTTAGCTGCTTTGAAAGCTTCAGCCATTGCGTTTGGAATAGCAACATCTTCTTGTTTGGTATTCACGTTTGCAACTGCAGCTGCTTCTTCAGCTTGATCTTTCGCTTTTACAGATAAGTGAACGATACGTGCTTTACGATCAACACCTGTGTATTTCGCTTCAACTACATCACCTGCTGCAACTTCGTTTGTTAAGTCTGCTGCACGGATATAACCTTCAACGCCACCTGCTAATTCAACTTTAGCACCTTTAGCGTCAGCTTCAACAACAGTTGCAGAAATTACTGCACCTTTTTTGTTGATTGCTACGAAGTTGTTGAATGGATCATCTTCAAGTTGTTTGATACCTAAAGAAATACGTTCTTTCACTGCATCTACTGCTAATACTACTGCAGAAACTTCATCACCTTTTTTGTAGTTACGAACTGCTTCTTCACCTGCAACATTCCAAGAAATGTCAGATAAGTGAACTAAACCGTCGATACCACCTTCAAGACCGATGAAGATACCGAAATCAGTGATTGATTTGATTTTACCAGTAACTTTGTCGCCTTTGTTGTGAGTTTCAGCGAATTGAGTCCATGGGTTAGGTTTGCATTGTTTTAAACCTAAAGAAATACGACGACGTTCTTCGTCAACTTCTAACACCATTACTTCAACTGTATCGCCTAAGCTTACAACTTTAGATGGGTGGATGTTTTTGTTAGTCCAATCCATTTCAGAAACGTGAACTAAACCTTCAACACCATCTAAGATTTCAACGAAACAACCGTAGTCAGTTAAGTTAGTTACTTTACCAGTTAATTTGCTGTTTACTGGGTGGTTTTCAGCGATAGCAACCCAAGGATCTTGACCTAATTGTTTTAAGCCTAAAGATACGCGAGTACGATCTTTGTCAAATTTTAATACTTTAACAGTTACTTCGTCGCCTACATTCACGATTTCGCTTGGGTGTTTAACACGTTTCCAAGCCATATCAGTGATGTGTAATAAACCGTCAACGCCACCTAAATCTACGAATGCACCGTAGTCAGTTAAGTTTTTAACGATACCTTTAACTTCTGAACCTTCAGCTAGGTTCTCAAGGATTTGTTCACGTTCTTGGCTGTTTTCAGATTCGATCACTGCACGACGAGAAACAACAACGTTGTTACGTTTTTGATCTAATTTGATTACTTTGAATTCTAATTCTTTACCAAGTAGGTGATCAGCTTCACGTGCAGGACGTGTATCAACTAATGAACCAGGTAAGAATGCACGAACACCGTTTAACTCAACTGTGAAACCGCCTTTCACTTTACCGTTGATTAAACCGATAACGGTCGCTTTTTCTTCGTAAGCTTTTTCTAATTCAATCCAAGATTCGTGACGAACTGCTTTCTCACGAGAAAGTTTAGTTTCGCCGTAACCATCTTCAACTGCATCTAAAGCTACGTTTACTGTGTCGCCAACTTTAACTTCAAGTTCACCTTGAGCGTTTTGGAATTCAGCAACAGGAATTGCAGATTCAGATTTTAAGCCTGCATCAACAAGTACAAAGCCTTTTTGAATAGCAACAACAGTACCGCTAACGATTGAACCTTGACGGGTTTCAAGGCCTTTTAATGATTCTTCAAAGAGTTGAGCAAAAGATTCTGACATATAAATAATCTTCTTAATTTAAGTTAATAACATCCACATTAAGATCCATAAAATGCGGGGTTGAGGATAAATGTCTATTCTTCCTTGAATAAACAGTTAAATCGAAATTGACGCTTTTTCTTGAATATAAGCTAACGCTTGAGCAATGACTTCATCAATACTCAATGTTGTACTATCTAACAATAAAGCATCATCAGCCGGTTTCAATGGCGCAACCTCACGATTTCTATCGCGAAAATCGCGTTCTTGTATCTCGGCTAAAATCTGTGCAAAGTTACCATTAATTCCCTTATTTTGCAACTGTTTATAGCGTCTTTTTGCACGTTCTTCCGCACTCGCGTCTAAAAACAGTTTAACTTGTGCATTTGGGAAAACCACCGTTCCCATATCTCGCCCATCCGCAATCAGGCCATCATTTTTACCAAAATCCTGCTGAAGTTGCAGTAAAGCTGACCGCACTTTAGGAAAAACCGCCACTTTTGACGCAGCTTCCGCCACTTCTTGCGTACGGATTAAATGGCTTACATCCATCCCACCAAGAAGCACATTGACTTCTCCATTTTTCGGAATGAACTGAATATCTAAATGACGGGCTAACTCCGCTAATCCTTCTTCATCGGTTAAGTCTGCATGACGTTTCAGCGCAGCCAATGCCGTCACGCGATAAATCGCACCACTATCTAATAAGGTAAAACCTAACTTTCTCTGCTAATGCATAGCAAAGTGTTCCCTTTCCTGCCCCACTTGGGCCATCAACGGTGATAATCATACCCATAAATTACCTCTTATAATCTATCTATCATGCCCAACACTAATGCAGAGGATTGTTTTGCTGCAAGTGGGAGAAATTCTTCAAATGACATACTTGCTTCGCCATCGCCTGCATCAGAAATAGCTCGAACAACCACAAAAGGTACGTTAAAGGCATGACAAACTTGTGCAATTGCTGTTGCTTCCATTTCTACTGCTGTCACATTGGGGAAAATCAGCTTTAATTTGAGCAATTTTTTCTTCGCTATTAATAAAGCTATCTCCCGAGCAAATTAAACCACGTTTTACATTTTGCCCTTGTGACTGTGCAATTTCATCGGCTAAATCGGCTAATTGTTTATCAGAAAGGAAAGCTGCTGGATTTGCAGGTAACTGACCTTTTTCATAGCCAAATGCCGTCACATCGGCATCGTGATAGCGGGTTTCATCGGAAATAACGATATCTCCTACTTTTAAACCTTTTGCGACACCACCTGCTGAGCCGGTATTTAAAACCACATCCGGTTTAGCCAATTGTAATAAAGCGGTAGTGCCAATAGCTGCAGCGACTTTACCAATCCCTGATTGCAGTAATGCGACTTCTTTACCATTAATTTTGCCTTCAAAAATGACCGCACTTGCCACTTTTGTTTCTCTTTTTATCTGTCATTAATTGGGATAAAATTTCCACTTCTTGTGCCATTGCACCAACAATCCCGATTTTCATTATTTTTTCCTTTCTTGTTCGAGTTTATTCACTAAGAAATCTAATACTGCTACGCCATAATCATCGTTATACAGCGTACTCGCGGTGAGAACATATTTTCCGCCCACAACCACATAAGGGAAAGTAAAGACACCATATTCTTCTGTCAAATAAATGGCGTTACTCACATCCTCTTTCACTTCTTTGGAATGGACGACTTTATTAAATTCAGCTTTACTAATCCCTTGTGAGACAACCCATTCACGCATCTTATCTAATGTGGATAATTCGGTATAGCGTGCCTTTTCAGAGGTTTCAAATAACAGCACATCTGACAACTCACCCACTTTTAAACGCTGTAATGTATAGAATATTGTCGCTGAAAATTTAGCTTCATTTGTGGCGACAGGATGCTCTTCTAATGCCACTTTATTAGGACGAATTTGGCTATAAAGTTGCAAAATATCTTGAGCTGAAGAACAAACTCGGCAGTCATAATCAAAGAAAAATTGGATAGGGATTTTACGATCGTTTCTTTTAGCTTGTTCAATGGGTTCTTGATATGAAAAATAATCTCGACCATCTTCAAACTGTGCCACATTCGCTGGTGGTAAGTGCGGTGAATTTTTGGCAGAAAAATCCTTTGCATTGACTTCACCGAATGCGACATTTGTCACACTCAGCAATATCATTGCAAAGGATCCTTTTAATAATTTATTCTGCCAAACTTTTTTCATAAATTAACCAATTGGTTCAATATAATCGACTAATAATTGGAGGTTTCGATTTCCACGAAACTCATTAATTTCTAACTTATAAGCAAATTTTGCCTGCTTAATCGACAAATCGGGATAATACCGAGTATCGATATTAAACGCAATGGCATCTAATAATGGACCACCATTTTTAGGCTCAACGAGCATTTTTAAATGATTTTGATTTTGCCCGATAGCACGTTGCTCAAAAATTTTAAATTCACCATCAAAAACAGGCTCAGGAAAAGCTTGTCCCCAAGGACCGCCAGATTTTATCACTTCTGCCGTTTCAATACTAAATTCATTTGCTTGAAGTTCGCCATCCGTCCAAATCACACCTTGTAATTGATCTTCATTTAACCAATCTTGCACCGTTTGATTAAAAATCTTTTGAAAATCAGGGAAAAAGCTTTCTTTAATGCTTAATCCTGCTGCCATAGCATGACCGCCAAATTTTAAAATCATATCCGGATGTTGGGAATGAATACGCTCTAATACATCGCGCATATGCAAGCCTTCAATTGAACGCGCAGAACCTTTTAAAATGCCTTCTTGATCTTGTGCAAAAGCAATGACTGGTCGATGGTATTGATCTTTGATTCGAGAAGCCACAATACCTAATACACCTTGATGCCAATCTGGCTGGAATAAGGCGATTCCCATCGGTAATTCATCAGAAAGTGCGGTGAGATTTCGGCAAATTTCTAAGGCTTCCAACTTCATGCCTTGCTCAATTTCTTTTCGAGCCTGATTTAAACTGTCCAAATCTAAGGCTTGGGCTCTGGCCTCTTGCATGCTTTCTGCAAGTAATAACTCCACACCGACAGACATATTATCTAATCGACCCGCTGCATTTAAACGTGGGGCAATCGCAAAGCCCAAATCAGCCGAACAAAGTTTTTCAACTTCTCGATTAGCCACTTCAGCGAGAGCAATAATTCCTGGTCGACAACGTTTTCGCACGAATTCGCATCAACCCTTGATGGGCTAAAATACGGTTATTTTGATCAAGGGGAACGACATCTGCAATTGTGCCGAGCGCGACTAAATCCAGTAATTCAGTAAAATTAGGTTGTGTTTCAGCCGTAAAAATACCCAACTCGCGAAATTTGGCACGCAAAGCGAGCATTAAATAGAATGCTACGCCTACGCCGGCTAAACATTTTGGAGGGAAAATCACATTGTTGCAAATTTGGATTAACAATAGCATCAGCATTCGGCAGTATTTCTGGTGGCAAGTGATGATCGGTAATCAACACCTTCACACCCTGCTCTTTTAAATACGCCACGCCCTCAAAAGACGATACCCCGTTATCCACCGTCATTAATAACTGCACGCCTTTTTCCATTGCCATTTCAGCAACAGGTACACTCAAACCATAGCCTTGCTCAAAACGATTTGGGTACCAGATATTCCACATCAGTAAAGCCCAAGCATACGCAAAGCTAATACTGAAAGTGCCGTACTGGTTGCCCCATCTGCATCAAAATCACCGACGATAACAATCTTTTGTTGCTGTTGATAAGCATCAACCAATAAATCTACGGCTTGTTGAATACCGTGTAATTGATTGGGATTCAGCATTGATTGCAAAGTGCGGTCTAATTCTTGGCTGTTTTTAATATGGCGAGAACGATAGAGACGATCGAGTAATGCATTATCTGAAACAGGATTTCCGGCAGGAATTTCACGACGTTTGATGAGTTTTTTCACGGTGTTTTGTTATTTAAAATTATCACCTAAAGGAACATTTGATATGTGCTTTGATGATATGAATATTTAAAGGGCGTATATCATACGCCCTCACTACTAAAAATTATTGTGCTGATTCCTTCAAGGCAGCTAATAAATCTTTGGGTTTTAAATATCCCCCAATCAATTCACCTGTTGAAGTCACAATACTTGGCGTACCTTGCACACCGAGTTGTACACCTAAATCATAGTGTCTTTTCACAATATTAGGTGTTTTTAATTCTTTCGGTAAGTTACCTTTTTCTGCTTCGTTCAATGCAAATACAGGATCTTTCGATGTCCAAATTGCTTCCATTTGGCGAGCGGTTTCATTCATTCCAGCACGTGGGAATGCAAGATAACGAACAGTAATACCTAAATCATTATATTCTTTCACTTGTTGATGAAGGATATGGCAATAATGACAAGTAATATCCATGAATACGGTCACAACATATTTTTCATTTTTTGCCGGATAAATGATCATTTCGCTTTTTAATGCATTCACTTTATCTGCTAAAAATTTACCCGCTACATCAACCGGGCCTTTATTTGTTAATTCATACATTTTGCCTTGCAAAACATATTGACCATTTTCGCTCACATATAAAATGCCTTGATCAGTCACAGCTGTTTTAAGGCCTTTTACCGGTGAATCTTTCACTTCAATATTTTTCGCACCTAATGCCTGTAACTTCGATTTAATCTCAGCATCACTCGCCATAGCAGTGGCAGAAGCTGTGATTAAAAGTGCGATGAGTAATTTCTTCATATTTCTTTGTTCCTAAATTTATGAAAAATAAGCGCAAATTATAAAGTAATTGAGAATTTATGCAAAATTGTTATTCCTAAAAAAATAACCAACTAAAAAAACCTCAATTAAATAGTTGACGAAATCACTACATTTTTTTACAATGCGCAACGTACCCATGTAGGGGTACAAATTTTATTTTATTCAAAAGAGGTTATCTCAATGAAAAATTTATTAAAAATGACAGCTATCGCAGCATTAACTTTCACTTCTATCAGTGCATTTGCTGCATCCCAACAAGCTGAAGAAGTGAAAAAGTTTCAAGCGTGGGAAGAAACAGCGAGTAAAAAACTTGAAGCTCGTTTTGATGCAATTTCTGTTGCATCTGCAAATAGCAATGCGACCGAAACTGAAGCGGCTGTTGCAGCATTTGATAAACAAGCAGCAGAAAATGTGGCAGAATTGGAAGCATTGGGAATTAAAAGTGAAGAAGTTTCACCACTTGTTTCTATGTATAAAGAATACGTAGATGCTGAAAAAGAAGTGGCCCAACTAATTTTGTCTCAAGTAAAATCACCATCTCTTGACAATGCTGGTAAAGTTCCTGAAGCTGTCGCAAAAGCAAACCAAAAGGATGATGCAATTGACAAATTAGCAGATCAATTAGAAGAAAAATTCCCTGCGGAATAATTTCATTCTTTTTAATCATACTTAAACCTTATTTATTTCAGAAATAAATAAGGTTTTTTGTTTCTCTATAATCTACCCAACCCTAAGCATATCCTTTATAATTCCATCTCCAATTTAGCTTAAAAACTTAGTCATTATGTTTGAAATCAATCCAATCAAAAACAAAATCACCGACCTTTCCGAGCGCACTTCTGTGCTTCGGGGGTATCTTTGACTTCGACGCAAAAGTAGAGCGTTTAGAAGAAGTTAATGCCGAATTAGAACAACCCGATGTGTGGAACGAACCTGAAAAAGCCCAAGCGCTTGGGAAAGAACGCGTTTCACTTGAACAAGTGGTTGATACCATCAAGAATTTAGAACAAGGTTTAGAAGATGTTGAAGGGCTGCTTGAATTAGCTATTGAAGCTGAAGATGAAGAGACCTTCAATGAAGCCGTTGCTGAATTAGATGAGCTTGAACAACAACTTGCAAAATTAGAATTCCGCCGCATGTTTAGCGGTGAACACGATGCGTGCGATTGTTATGTCGATTTACAAGCAGGTTCAGGTGGTACAGAAGCGCAAGACTGGACGGAAATGTTACTTCGCATGTACCTTCGTTGGGCTGAAAGCAAAGGCTTTAAAACAGAATTAATGGAAGTCTCTGATGGCGATGTGGCGGGTTTAAAATCAGCGACGATTCGTGTTAGTGGCGAATATGCTTTCGGTTGGTTACGTACGGAAACCGGTATTCATCGTTTAGTGCGCAAAAGCCCATTCGACTCTAATAACCGTCGTCATACATCGTTTGCAGCGGCTTTCGTTTATCCTGAAATTGATGACGATATTGATATTGAAATCAATCCGGCTGATTTACGTATTGACGTTTATCGTGCATCTGGTGCGGGTGGTCAGCACGTCAATAAAACTGAAAGTGCGGTGCGTATTACTCACATGCCAAGTGGGATTGTCGTGCAATGTCAAAACGATCGTTCTCAACACAAAAATAAAGATCAAGCCATGAAGCAGTTAAAAGCGAAATTGTATGAGCTTGAGTTACAAAAGAAAAATGCGGATAAACAAGCGATGGAAGATAATAAATCTGATATCGGTTGGGGCAGCCAAATTCGTTCTTATGTGTTAGATGATGCACGTATTAAGGATCTCCGCACAGGCGTTGAAAATCGTAATACACAAGCCGTGCTAGATGGCGATCTTGACCGCTTTATTGAAGCAAGCTTAAAAGCGGGACTTTAATCATCTCTTTGATACAAAAAAAGTGCGGTCAATTTTAACCGCACTTTTTTATTACACTTCTTCTTTTTCTTTCACTTTCGTCTTGCCAAGTACCGTATCTTTCATCACCGTCAGCAATTCTTTTTGCACATGAGAAAGTTTTGGTTTTTCCGACTTTTCAAATGCCAATGGGACGACAAAACTCCATAGCCTTAATGCCCAATCGAGCTGTCAATAATCCCACGCCAATCCCCTGTGCAGCTCGTGCAGAAAGTTTTGCGGTAATATCTTGCGAAAGCCAATCCATCCCTAAATCTTGCACGATTTCAGTCGCACCGGCAAAAGCAAGATTCACCAATACCATTCTGAGCAAACGAAGACGGGTAAAATACCCAAGCTCAATCCCATAAATCGCTGCAATTTTATTGATTAAACGAATATTTCGCCATGCAATAAAAAACATATCAATAACGGCCAAAGGACTGATTGCCACAATCACCGCGGATTCTGCTGCCATTTTCGTAATCAGTTTTTTCGCTTTTTTATCAAAAGACTGTAACACCGTTTGACTAAATAAATGGGTAACTTCACGAGCAGAATAACTTTCATTCAACTGTTTTTCCCATTGGACAATTGCAGGGATGTTGCGAATCCAATTTTAAGGTATCAGCAATCGATAAACACAAGGCTCTTCCTTTCTCACTATCCTGTTCAGAAAAAACGTGATGATTTTTAACCGCACTTTCACCTATTAATCGCTGACTTTGTTCTTGTAAATTCAAACGCTTTTTGAGTTTCACCAAACGTCGCCATTCTGCGATGATTTCAGATAAACCAAACAACACAACGACAAAACTCACTAACGCAAAAGCAAGGTAAATCCATTGTTGATTTTGATAACTATCCCAAATCCATTGAACAGATTGTGCAACCGTCGCCCCTAAAAATAAAAGTGCGGTCAATTTTCAAAGCCGTTTTCCAACCACTCGATTTAGGCTTCACAATTTGCTCAAATTGCTCGTCCAACAACTCCCCTTCTAAAGGTTCATTATCGATGGTTGTTTCAACATTATAAAACTCCTGCTTAGGCAGAATTTCTTCCTCTTCGGGTTGGTAAGATTGTGTAAAAATTTGTTTTGTCATTATTCTTTCCAATAAAAATAGAAATGGTATTTTACTTCGAATTTCTTTAGCAAATCTTAAATGGCTGAAATAAAAAAGCAATATTGACTAGAAAATAAAATGAGCTACTATAGCCATGTCCACAATTAGTTTATCTAATGTGTTAAGTTTTAACTGTTAACTAACTAGAAGGATCTTTTTCATGAAGAAACTTATCGCCACTGCGGTGCTCTCCGCATGTTCTATGGCTTACGCCAATACCGACATTCCAAACTACAATACCGATTCTCATCTGTATGAATTCACTCAAACTTATGACTTAGTTGCGCCAAAAGGTTCGCAAGGACAAGCGAATCTGTGGGTGCCTTTACCGTTTAATGGCGAGTATCAACAGGTAAAATCTATCCATTTTGAAGGTAACTATTTGGATGCCTATGTGACAGAAAACAACAAATATGGTGCGAAAACGCTCTTTGCGACTTGGGATAAAGATGCACAAAAACGCGATTTAAAAATCACAATGGTGATTGAAACCAAAGATCGTGAACCAATGGTTAAAGGTGCATTAGACAAATTACAAGCCACCAAAAGATGTTCACTATTCTGTTGATGTACAAGAATATTTAAAACCGACTCAACATATTAAAACAGATGGTATTGTGAAACAGTTCGCCGATAAAATTGTAGGCACTGAAACTAATCCATTGAAAAAAGCAGAGTTGATTCACCAATGGATCGTCAACAATATGGAACGTGATAATTCTGTTTTAGGCTGTGGCGATGGTGATGTAGAAAAAATTCTGACCACTGGTGTGTTAAAGGGCAAATGTACCGATATTAACTCTGTTTTCGTTGCACTGGCTCGTGCCAGCGGTATTCCTGCTCGTGAAATTTTTGGTATTCGTTTAGGTGCGGCGGATAAAATGGGCAAATATTCCAAAGGTGCATTCGGTAGTGCGGACGAACATGGCGTAGCAAACGTAAGCGGTGGTCAGCATTGTCGTGCTGAATTCTATCTTGCTGGATTCGGCTGGGTGCCTGTTGATTCTGCAGACGTGGCAAAAATGCGTTTAGCAGAGAAAAAATCTGTTGACGATAAGGATACACAAGCCGTTGCCAAATACTTATTCGGTAACTGGGAAGCAAACTGGGTAGGATTTAACCATGCTCGTGACTTCGATTTATATCCACAGCCAGAACTTGCCCCACTCAATAACTTTGGCTATCCGTATGCCGAAATCGGTGGTGACCCGTTAAATTCCTTTGATCCCGAAAAGAATTTAAATATGACTACGTCTCTAAAAAGCTCTAATAAATCTTTTTGGGTTGCGATTGCCACCGCGCTAAGTGCTGCGGTGGCATCAACCTTGTGCTGTATTGCGCCTTTAATCTATTTAGTATTTGGCGTGTCATCCACATGGTTGATTGGCTTGGGTGAATATGACTATTTACGCATTCCTATGCTTATCGTTTCATTATGCGCCTTTGCCTACGGCTTTTGGTTGCTGATGTTTTCCAAAAAAATCATTTGCAGCAAATACATTTCCCGTAAAAAGCTCATTGTTTTGTATTGGATTGTATTTATCGTCATGCTCTTTTTCTTAACTTATCCAACCATTTTACCGTGGATTTTAGAGCTTTCTAATTAGGAACAAAAAATGAAGAAATTAACGACCGCACTTTTGCTTTCATTATTCACTTTCTCTATCGCTCAGGCGGAAGAAACAAAGCAAGTTGTGTTAAAAGTGAATGAAATGAACTGCCAGCTTTGTGCTTATTTAGTGAATAAAGAGTTACGAAATATTGATGGCGTGATTTCCACTAAAGCCTCCATTAAAGATAGAACTGTGACTGTTGTAGAAGATCCGAAAAGTTTCTGATGAGCAGTTGATTAATGCGATTCACAAACTGGAATATACGGCGGAAGTGGTGAAGTAAAACTATGTGCGGTCAATTTTGTGAAGTTTTAAAACTCATTAAAATTGACCGCACTTTATATCTGGACATTTAAAATACATTCTACTCAAATATCAATCTATCCAATACTTTTTGAACTCGTACTTGTTGAAATATTGACGAAATTACCATCGCTTATTTCTAGCTTCAATTATCAAAACTAAAGTCGCCATTGCAGCAGACATATTTAACCAAAAAAATGCTGTTTTCTTAAAATCAGAAAAAGAATAATCATCAAGCTTTAGAATAATTTCAAATAAACTATATATGAATGTAAAAGATGTAAAACAAATAATAAATATAATTACCCAAAAATATAAGATATTGAAGTAATAGCTTAGTTTTTCAATATTCCTCCCGATATATAGGCTCATTATTAAATATATTACTACTTTAGCTATGTTCCAAGCCACTGCTAATGGCTAGATATAATGTTGCATTGAGTTTAAACACAAAGTGCGGTCAAAATTGACCGCACTTTTTTATCTTTAGAAATCGACTTTATTTAATCACGCCACATGCCATACGTGGGCCGCCACCGCCAAGTGGAGCTGGATGATCTGAGTGGTTATCACCACCTGCGTGAATCATAATAGAGTGACCACGAACTTCATCTAATTTTTTAAGACGTGGCGCTAAAACAGGGTTAGTTGCTGTACCATCATGTAATACAGTTAAAGCCGGTAAGTCACCTAAGTGAGCATCATCTTGCCATGGGTAACCGTGTTGTTTTGCGCCTTTAGGATCCCAGTGACCGCCAGCCGCTAAACCTGCTGTTAATTTACCGTCTTTTTCTTTTGGATCACAGCTTGGATTTTCATGAATGTGGAAACCATGTAAACCTTCAGCTAAACCTTGTAGATTTGGTGTAAATACTAAACCATAATTTGATTCAGTAATGGTTACAGTCCCTACATCCTTGTTACCATTTGCAGGATCTAATTGTTGTACTTTTACTTCGATTGAAGGACCTGCTGGTTTTGCCATATGGTCATGTGCATTTGCCACGCCAGCAGCACAAATTCCGCTGATTGCTAATGCTAAGAGAGTTTTCATTTTCATTATAAGCTCCTTTACTTTAGAAAGACTCAAATTAATTCTACCTAAATACCAATAAAAAAATAGTGGTTTATATTAAATATTTGACAATTAAATTGATTTGACTTTTCTATCAATCAAACCTATCCGCCAATAAAAACTGTAAAACTGCATCCATTCTTAAATGCGGAATGCTTTCACCCTTGTTGTAAAACTTGAGGTTCAAAGGAATCAAAATCAAAAGATTGTTTTGACCAGAACTCTGCATTAGGTAATTTACTTGGTACAGAACCCGGATAAAGCGTAATAAGTTGCTTATCTACAGAACGTACTCCTTGAATAGCTTTGATTTGTTTACCGTTTTGATTAACTAAAACTTGTTTTGTCGCTCGAATCGCAGCAATTGCCGTATATTCTGTATCAATCCCTTCAAATTCAACATGACGACCGCCCTCTTGCACCAATTGGCGCATCAGGCTAATTAAGTTTTGAATTTGATCTGTTGTGATATGATCGGCTTTTGTTGCCACAAACATTAACTTATCAATATTCGGGGAAAACAAACGATTAAGTAAATTGCGTTTCCCATAATGGAAATTTTTGAAAAGCTGATTAAGCCCTGTTTGCATATCGATAAAAGCTTGTTGGCTATGATTTAGTGGCGTTAAGCAATCGGCTAAAATCACTTGGCGATCAAAAGTAGAAAAATAATTTTCATAAAAGCCTTTCACCACCTTATTACGATAATAATCATATCGTTTATTCAACACGGCAAAATAGCTGTTGGATTTCGCTTCTCTTTTCAGTTTTTGCCATTGTTCTTCCGACAAATGCAATAACGGAAAAAATTGTAATACAGGTGCGCCTTCTAATTCCCCAGGCAAGACAAATCGGCCTGGTTGAATAAATTGCATTCCTTCTGCTTTGCAGGCAAGCAAATAATCGGTATAAGATTTTGCAATCTGCGCTAAAACATCTTCATTGACGACCGCACTTAGGTCGAGTTTTTTCAGTTTATCCAACCAATCTTGCGCAAACTGTTGGCGAATACCCTGATGTAATTTTGGCTTGTTCAAGTGACCATTGTTGAAAATCTAGATTCAGCAAAGGTAAATCCAATAGCCATTCACCAGGATAATCAAAAATATCCAAATATAATGTGCCACGTTCTTTAAAATGGCGAAGTAAGCCTGATTGGCGTTCAAAACGAATAGCAAGGCGTGTTTCACTCACGCCTCGAGTAGATTGACACCATTGTGGAGGATTATTCATTAAATCATTGAGATTCGCTTCATAATCAAAACGTGGAATACTTAAATCCTGCTGAGGAACACGTTTTACCGCTAAAATAGATTGATTTCGAGCAGCCTCAAATAAAGGAAGATGAGCATTTCCCTCTTGATTAATATGTAACAATTGATTAATCAAACTCGTAATAAAGGCTGTTTTACCGCTTCGACTTAGCCCTGTCACAGCTAAACGTAAAGTGCGGTCAAATCCACGATTGATTATTTGATTAATTTCCCGATTAATTGATTTAAACATATCCTAAAAATCCAATAACTAGCCATTTTTGCCAAGATATTTTACAATTCACTCAATTTATCACAAAACGGTCTTTAATAATAAAGCTATGTTACGTCGAAATGTCACTTTTTGTTTTTTATTGTGTGGGTTGAGCCAAATTAATCTGGCACAAGCCGCGCCAAGCATACCCAAAATGCTGACAGAAAACGGCTTAACATACTGCACAAATGCATCGGGTTTTTCCTTTAACCCGCAAACTGCAGACGCCGGCACCAGTATGAATGTGGTGACGGAGCAAATTTATAACAAACTGTTTGATATTAAAGATCACAGTGCAGCACTTGTTCCAGTGTTAGCACAATCCTATTCTCTTTCATCTGATGGTAAACAAATTCTCATTAATCTTCGTAAAGGGGTGAAAATTCCATCGTACTCCCTTGGTTTACACCAACTCGTGACTTTAATGCAGAAGATGTGGTCTTTTCGATTAATCGTGTTTTAGGGCATGATACTTACCTGCCTACACTTTCAGATGATGTAGTCACCTATAAAAATCCGCAATATAGAATCTTCCACGAACAAGCCAAGAAGGTTCACTTTCCGTATTTTGAAAGTATTAAGCTGAATCAAAAAATTAAAAGTATCACAGCAACCAATCCTTATCAGGTCAAGATTGAGCTGTTTGAACCCGATGCGTCAATTCTGTCGCATCTTGCCAGTCAATATTCTATTATTTTCTCGCAAGAATATGCATATCAATTAAGTGCAGATGATAATCTCACCCAATTGGACACACATCCCTGTTGGCACGGGTCCTTATCAAGTGAAAGATTACGTTTATAACCAATATGTTCGCTTGGTACGCAATGAGGATTATTGGAAAAAAGAAGCCAAAATCAAAAATATTATTGTGGATCTTTCGGCGGATCGTACAGGGCGTTTAATTAAATTCTTTAATAATGAATGTCAAATCGCGTCTTATCCTGAAGTCAGCCAACTCGGTTTGTTAAGTGAAAAAGATGATCGTTATTATCTGCAATCTACGGATGGAATGAACTTAGCCTATTTGGCTTTCAATTTCCAAAAGCCATTAATGCAAGATAAAACTATTCGTCAAGCTATTTCGCAAAGCTTAAACCGTTTTAGAATTGTGCGAAATATTTACCACAATACAGCAACCGTAGCGAATAACATTATCCCTGATATTTCTTGGGCTTCTGCGATTAATACGCCTGATTTTTCTTATGATTATCAGCCCTCAGAAGCGGAAAAAACGTTACGTGATAAAAAACTCACGTTAAAGATGTGGGTAATAAACGAAGAGCAAGTATATAACCCTGCACCAATTAAAATGGCGGAGCTCATCAAATGGGATTTAGCCAAAGCGGGAGTGGATGTTAAAGTGCGGTCAGTAACACGCACGTTTTTAATCGAACAATTACGCAAAGGCACGGAAGATTACGATTTAATCTTAACGGGTTGGCTTGCTGGAAACCTTGATCCTGACGGTTTTATGCGTCCGATTTTAAGTTGTGATACACAAAAGGAAATCACTAATCTATCCAATTGGTGTAACCCTGAATTCGATAAGATGATGGATCGTGCACTATCCACCAATCATTTGTATGAACGCTCTAAAGCGTATAACAATGCGCAAGAGCTCATTTTAAACGAATTACCTATTGTGCCAATTGCAAACGTAAAACGACTTTTAGTCGCACGTGGTAATGTAAAAGGAATTGAAATGACCCCATTTGGTAGCATCAATTTTTCTACCTTGTATTTCATGAAAAATAAGGAGAAAAAATAATGCTCTTTTCAGCAATTCGTTATGTCATTTGGGTAAGCATTTTATTATTGATTTTATCCGTATTAAGTTTTGTGATTTTAATGCGAGATCCACTCAATGCTGATCTTGTCACAAACAACATTTATAGTGCTTATTATCATTACCTTACATCATTGTTACAGGGCGATTTAGGGAATTACCTATAACGGCGGAGAATCGTTAAAAGATTTAATTTTTACTGTATTACCACCCACATTAGAGCTCTGTTTTACCGCACTTTTATTGGCTTGCATCTTAGGTATTCCTCTCGGCGTATTAAGTGCGGTCTATAATCAGCGTCCTTGTGCACGCGCATTGCAAAGTATCTCTAATGTTGGTTTATCTATTCCTATTTTCTGGTTTGCCCCGATTTTACTCTATGTCGCCGCGATTCAAAGCTGGGAGATTGCAGCCATCGGGCAGTATAATTTACTGTATGAAATCAAACCTATCACAGGCTTTCCCTACCATTGATATGTGGTTTGTTGATGTCCCTTACCGAACCAAAATCGTACAAAACGTTTTACAGCATTTAGCCTTACCGACATTAGTGCTTTGTATTCTGCCAACAATGGAATTTATCCGCATCATTCAGCAACGAGCTGATTATTTACTTCAACAAGAATATGCCAAAGCAGCTGTAACACGTGGATGGTCGAAATGGACGATTTTAAAACGTTACGTTTTTCGTAATACATTTCCATTATTGATTCCACAGCTTACTCGCGTATTTACCTTAGTATTAACACAATGTATGTTGGTTGAAAACGTTTTAGGTTGGCCGGGAATCGGGCGTTGGCTGATTGATGCCGTAACCCAACAAGATTACAACAGTATTTCGGCTGGTGTCGTAGTGATCGGTGTTTGCATCATCATTATTGATACCTTAGCCAAGTCGCTGATGTTTATGTTAGATCCATTTAATAAGAAGGGCTGGTATGCAAGATAGAGAACCTGATGAATTTCGCGAAAGCACCTCCTTCTTTCAAATTTGGTTGCTTTTCCGCCAAAATCGTGTGGCATTATTTAGTTTCTATTTATTTGTTATCCTGATTTTGGTCGCTATTTTCCCGAAACTCATCATGCCTTATAGCGAAAGCATGGAGTTTGTGGGAGAAGAATTGATGCCGCCATCTTGGGTAGAAAAAGGTCGTATCGCCTTTTTCTTTGGCACGGACGATCTTGGCCGAGATGTACTCAGTCGATTAATCATGGGGACACAATACACTCTTGGTTCATCCCTTTTGGTGGTTATCGCTGTGGCAATTATTGGGGGCGCACTAGGTATTCTTGCGGGTATGTCTGACGGGATTAAAGCGCGTTTTTTAGGTCATTTTTTTGATGCTTTTTTATCGATTCCTATTTTGCTGATTGCCATTATCATTTCCACGTTAATGGAACCAAGCTTAATGAATGCCATGTTTGCTACCCTATTAGCTATTTTGCCGTATTTTGTGCATGCCATTTATCAAGCGATTCAACAAGAGCTGAAGAAAGACTATGTTCTCTTACTCAAATTAGACGGCATTTCAAATTGGGAGCTATTAAAAAGCTACAATCTTTGCCGAATATTAGTGCCATCTATACGCAAGAAATCGCTCGTGCGTTTGTGGTGGCAATTTTAGATATTACAGCATTAAGCTTTATTTCTCTTGGTGCTCAACGCCCTATGCCAGAATGGGGGGCGATGATAAAAGACTCACTGGAGTTAATTTATCTTGCGCCTTGGACTGTTTTATTACCTGGTTTTGCTATTATTTTTACCATTTTATTAAGCATTATTTTTACTAACGGATTGTGTCAAGCAATCAATAAATATTACGAGTAACCCATGGCGCTGTTAGATATTCGCAATCTTAATATTGAAATTCAAACACCAAACGGCCGCATAAAAATTGTGGACGGCGTCAATCTTTCGCTTAATGAAGGTGAAATTCTAGGACTTGTCGGTGAGTCAGGTTCAGGTAAAAGTTTAATCGCTAAAGTAATCAGTAATTCCATCAAAGACAACTGGATTGTCACCGCTGACCGTTTTCGTTTTAATGATGTTGAATTACTTAAACTGACGCCTAATCAACGTCGAAAAATCGTCGGAAAAGAAATTTCAATGATTTTCCAAAATCCATTAAGCTGCCTAGACCCAAGCCGAAAAATTGGTAAGCAGCTTATCCAAAGTATTCCAAACTGGACGTTTAAAGGCCGTTGGTGGCAATGGTTTGGTTGGAAAAAACGTCGCGCAATTGAATTACTGCACCGTGTGGGTATTAAAGATCACCAAGACATTATGGCAAGTTATCCCGATGACCTCACTGAAGGTGAAGGGCAAAAAGTGATGATCGCCGTAGCGGTGGCGAATCAACCTCGTCTATTAATTGCGGACGAACCCACAAATTCTTTGGAATCTATTACGGCCTTAGCAAATTTTCCGCTTTGCTTTCGAGCATGAATCAAAACCAAGGCACAACGATTTTATTAGCAAGTAACGATCTTAAAAGTATCAGCGAATGGTGTGATAGTATTTCTGTACTTTATTGTGGACAAAATACAGAGTCGGGGCCAACTGAACAATTATTGGAAACGCCCTCATCACCCTTATACGCAAGCATTGCTCTACTCTGTGCCGGATTTTAGTCGTCCCTTTAAGTTTTAAAAGCAAATTAGGGACACTAGAAGGCACCGTACCGATTTTGGAACAAATGCCTATTGGTTGTCGTTTAGGGCCACGTTGTCCTTTCGCTCAACGTGAATGTATTCAAAAACCAAGCCGCTATCGCATTAAACAGCATGAGTTCTCCTGCCATCATCCGATAAATCTTCGAGAACGGCAGTTTAAAGATAAAGTGGCCGCTTCACCGCTTACGCTCAACACTGAATCAAAAGGAAACGAATAATGCCATTATTAAAAGTGGAAAATCTCAGTAAAACCTTTGATGGTCCAGCCAAACTTTTTGGCTCTGAGCAGTTTTATGCGGTAAAGGACGTCAGCTTTTCGCTTAGTCGGAAAGAAACACTTGCGATTATTGGAAAAAATGGCTCAGGAAAATCGACCTTAGTGAAAATGATCGCAGGGATTACGCCCCCTACTTCGGGGAAAATCTTATTTAATGATTTACCGCTCCAATTTGAAGATTTTCACTATCGTGCACAACATATCCGAATGGTTTTACAAGATGCAAATTCAGCGTTTAATCCTCGGTTGAATATTGGCCAAGCCTTAGATGCACCGCTGCGATTAATTACCGACTGGGATGAAGAAACTCGCAATCAAAAGATCTTTGAAACGCTTTCGTTGGTAGGACTTTACCCTGATTACACCAATCTTAAAATTAAACATCTCTCTGTTAGTCAAAAACAGCGGATCGCTTTGGCTCGCGCACTCATTCTTCAGCCTGAAGTGATTATTATCGATGACGCACTTGGTACATTAGATGCCTCCGTTCGTGTTCAATTGCTTAATCTAATTCTAGATTTACAAGAACATTTAGGCATTTCCTATATTTATGTCGGACAACACTTAGGGATTATCAAACATATTGCGGATCAAGTCTTGGTGATGGATGAAGGTGAAATTATCGAATCAGGCACTCCGAAAGAGATTTTCACCAATCCTCAAAATAATATTACTCGCCTTCTTGTAGAAAGTCATTTTGGTCAATTGCTCGATGAAAAATGCTTGGCAAACAACCAGTCCCAAAACATCTAACATCATGAAAAAAAGAAAAAAATAAGGGCGGAAATTATATTCCGCCCTTTTTATATTTTACTGTTTTACTTAACCGAACCACAATTTAAACAATACAAATACTGCCCTTTTGGATCATTAAATTTGGTTAACACATTCAGTTGTTTTTTCACTTGATGCACTTCCTGTGGCAATCCCAACCAATTTGTCAGTAAGGCTTGACCTTTTTGTTTAAGCTTACGATCTAATTGAGCTAAGAAGCTATTATCTTCATCAACCAACCATTGCACACTAAAGCTATCCATATATTTATCCGGATTTTGGTTTACTAGGGCACCAGCTTTCTCAATGGATACATCTATATCACCTAATTCATCCACCAAACCATTTTTATGTGCATCTTGCCCTAACCAAACTTGGCCTTGAGCAATTTTATCTACTTTATCTTTTGATAACTGACGACCACGGCTTACGACATCTAAGAAGCGGTCATAACCATTTTCAATACCAAGTTGATAGATATCTTGAGTATTTTTATTCAGAGGGCTTAAAGCTGATGTTTCCGCGAGATCTGTTGTCGCTACCCCATCGGTACTCATTCCCATTTTTTTAATCGTGTTTTCAAAGGTTGGGAATAATGTAAAGATCCCAATGGAACCCGTAATCGTATTTTTATCTGCCACAATATAATCTGCAGTAGATGAAATCCAATAACCACCAGATGCAGCCATACCGCCCATAGATACCACAACAGGCTTACCTGCTTTTTGAAGATTTTCAGTTTCCTGACGAATAATTTCTGATGCAAAAGCGCTACCGCCCGGAGAATTAACACGGAGAACAACTGCCTTCACTTTCTCATTATCGTGAGCCTGTCTTAATAATCTCGCAATGGTATCACCACCAGCAGACTCTTCATCACTTTCTCCATCAATAATTTCACCTTCCACATTCACAACAGCCACAATATTTGGTTCATCTGGTGCAGATGCAAAACGGTCCTCTAAATGAGGTAGATAATCTTCAAAATCTAATAATTTAGTATTTCCCTCTGCATCTTGACCAAAAAATGCGGTCAATTTTTTATCTAAATCCAATCTTGTCGCAAAATGTGTCACTAACTGACGTTTTTTCACATAAGCCGTTTCATCACCCTTTAACGCTTTTAAATCACTAATATATTTTTGTGCATTCGGTAATACATCATTAGCGGTAATATGACGATTAACCATTAACGTTTGCATATAGTTTTGCCACATGCCCCCAAGCCATTTTCTGCATATTCGCTTTTGCTTCTGGCGACATATCATCACGCAAGAAAGGCTCTACCGCGGACTTATATGTCCCCACTCGGAAAATATGCGGCGTAATTTCAAGTTTTTCGAGCATGGATTTGAAGTAAAGATTTTCCTGACGCAAACCTTGAATGCTGACTTGTCCAATCGGATTGAGATAAATTTCATCCGCAAAACTCGCAAGAAAATATTGTGATTGTGTGTAATTGTCAGCATAAGCAATAACTGGCTTTTGTGATTCTTTAAAACTTTGAATGGCCTTTCCTACATACTCTAATGATGGAAGATCCCCCCCTTCAAAGTCATTTAAATTCAACACTAAACCACGAATTCGTTCATCATCTTTCGCAGATAAAATACTTTGCACCACATCAAAGGTTGAATATTTATAAGAGACTTTTTCATTATTTAAACGTTGGAGTTCCTTTTCCCAACTCAACATATCTTCCGTGTTATCCGCAAGATAGCCCGTTAAATTTAAATATAATGCACCTTGATCACCTGATAAAGACTTGGCTTTTCTTGCCATCACCCAAAAAGACCGACAAGAAAAATCAACGCTAAAACAAATAATAAAAACACAAAATTCATCACAAGATTTCGGATAAAATTGAGTGCTTTACAACAAAATTTCAATACGCTTAAGATGGTATTCATGCGAAATTAAACCTTTAAAAACAGAAATAAAAATTGTGCGTAGCCTATCATAAAGTTTAGTGAAAAACTATGTTATAATTAACCGCACTTAAAACTAAAAAAAGGGAAAAAAACACTATGGACGCATTAACTCTTTTAACACAACGCAAATCCAATAAAAAATTAACGGCGCCTGCACCTAGCCAAGTGCAATTAGAACAAATGTTTCAAGCTGCTTTACGTGCACCCGATCATGGTAAACTCGAACCTTATCATTTTGTCGTGATGCAAGGCACTGGTTTAAGTAAATTAGAGAACTTACTCAAAGCAGCTGTAACTGAATTTAATTTAGGTGAAGAGCGACTAAAAAAAGCAGAGAATTTTGCACGCCGCGCACCGATGGTTATTGCCGTCATTGCTAAAATTAATCATGAAGTCGCCAAAGTTCCTGGTTGGGAACAAATGCTTACTGCAGGTGCAGCAACTTATGCTCTTCAACTTGCTGGTAATGCGCTAGGCTTTGATAGTTTTTGGGCAACGGGTCCACTTATTGAAGGACGTGAATTACGTGAAGCATTTGGCTGTGGTAAAAATGATAAGATTGTTGCCTTATTACAAATTGGTACAGCAGCTGAAAAATTAGAAAAAGAGTGTAAACCAAAAGATTTATCACGTTTCGTGAGCCATTTATAAAAATCAAAAAAGGCGGAAATTCCGCCTTTTCTATTCCTTTTATTCTAACTCGCCTTCTATCCCGCTTCGGATTTTGTGCTCAAACGCCGTATAATCTACTAAAAAGGCATCATGACCATAATCCGATGGGAATTCGTAAAATTTTAAATCGACTCCCGCTTGCTCTAAAAGCTGTTTACTTTTATGTAAATCAATAGATTTAAACAGTTGGTCTGTCGTCACAGAGACTAACGTATAACGTGCTTTAATTCGAGATAAAGCTTCTTTTACATCCGCATAACCAACACTTGGGTCATATAAATCCAGTGCACGTAATAAATGCAAATAAGTGTTGGCATCAAAACGATCTAAGAATTTTTTGCCTTGATAACTCAAATAGGATTCTACTTGAAAGTGGTCGCCCCAAAATTGCCCTTCAGATTTAGTTGCACGACCAAATGCCTTAGCCAACTGCACATCGGTACGATACGTTAACATTCCTAACATTCGTGCAATGGAAAGGCCTTGATTAGGTGGCGTGCCATCATAATAGTCACCATTATTGAAATTCGGATCATTAATCACCGCTTGACGCATGACATGGTTAAAACCTATGGCTTCCGCACTAAAGAAGATAGAAGAACAAAGATTGACAATGTTATCCATAAAATCTGGATAATCAATTGCCCATTGTGTAGCTTGCATACCACCAAAAGAGCCACCCACGATTGCTTTTAAATGTGGGATACCAAGATGCTCAAGCAAAGCTTTTTGCACTTTGATAATATCTTGAACGATGATATTTGGGAACTGGCTACCATAAGGCTTTTCAGTAATTGGATTTATCGAACTCGGGCCCGTTGTGCCTTTACAACCACCTAATACATTTGAGCAAATAAAAAAGTATTTAGATGTATCAAAAGCTAGACCTTCTCCCATAAAGTTTTGCCACCAGCCATCTTTATTCGGTTCATCAAAATAAGGTTCTGCATCTCCCGTTAAAGCGTGACAAATCAATACAGCATTGCTTTTATCTGCATTTAAAGTGCCGTAAGTTTGATACGCGACATTAATAGGCGAGAGCTGTCCGCCCAATGTTAATTGGAGTGGATTGTCTTGAAAAAGCACGACATTTTGCACAGCCATTGAAATGATAACCTTTTACGTTGATGGTTTCACCAATTATCAACAGCTCATTTTTTTTGTCAAGAAATTTTAGACGTTTAGACGTCTAAATATTTTCTTATCAATTCAGTAAACAAATTACACTTGAACTTACATTGTTTTTTCAGTATGTTAGCAAAATGCAACTATCCAAAACGCTGTCAAAAATGACCGCACTTTCCTGGCTCTTGCGCCTTCCGCTAAAAAAACTCCTCGGTTACGCCTTGGGGCTCTTTTTGCTTGTGTTGATTGGTTGCTTCACCATTGATCGTGCCGTGAGCTTTTATGTACAAGACCGCGTGTATGAAGATCTCGAAACACTCCCGCATCGCCATTATGCATTGGTACTCGGCACATCCAAATATGTGGCTAAAGGCAAAACCAATAAATATTATGATTACCGCTTAGAAGCATCAAAACTCTTGGTCGAGCAAGATAAAGTCGATTATTTACTACTAAGTGGCGATAATCGCACGCTTCAATATAACGAACCACGCACCATGTTTTTGGATCTACGTAAAATGGGTGTATCTGAAAGTGTGATGTTTAAAGATTTTGCGGGATTTCGCACCTTAGACTCTGTTGTGCGCGCAAGTAAAGTTTTCCAAGTGCCCTCTTTTACTATTATCAGCCAAAAATTCCATTGTGAACGCGCGCTGTTGATTGCTAAACACTATGATATTGATGCAATTTGCTTTACTGCGAAACAACCTGACGTGTATTTCGGGACACGTGTTCGCGAAATGTTTGCTCGCGTGAAAGCCGTGTTAGACTTAATTATCGGTGTAAAACCTTATTTCCTCGGTGCACCAGAACCTCTGCCAATTCCTACCGAATAGTTAATGATTCTTTAATTTTTACCCTGTTAAATCAAAAAATATCTAAATAATTGGTTTTTTACTCTATTTTTTTGGAGTATTTATTTGACAATTTGATGAAATCGCTATTTCTAATACCCATCACAAAACACAACATCTTACTTTTCATTTTTAGAGGATTATCTTATGTCTCATTTATCGGTAGCAAAATTTGGTGGTACATCCGTTGCAAACTATTCGGCTATGCAGGCTTGTGCCAAAATCATCATTGCAGATCCTAATACTCGCGTTGTGGTACTTTCCGCATCAGCCGGTGTAACAAACTTATTAGTTGCCCTAGCCAATGGTGTAGAAAGCAGAAGAACGTGCAAAATTAATCGGTGAAGTCCGTCAAATTCAAGAAAATATTTTAAATGAATTACAAGATGATAGCCGTGTACGCCCTGTCATCGAAAAATACTTAGAAAATATTACCGCACTTTCTGAAGCGGCAAGCCTTGCGACATCAAAAGCTTTAACTGATGAAATCATCAGTCAAGGTGAAATGATGTCGACACAAATTTTCATTGAAGTATTAAGAGAATTACAAACCTCAGCTACTTGGGTCGATGTGCGTACTTTAGTCGCAACCAATGATAACTTTGGTAAAGCGGCACCAGATGACGCTCAAACCCAAGCAAATTGCGATAATTTATTAAAACCATTAATCGACCGAGGTGAATTAGTCATCACCCAAGGTTTTATCGGTCGTGAACCAGGCGGTAAAACGACTACTTTAGGTCGTGGTGGTAGTGACTACTCTGCTGCACTTTTAGCGGAAGTATTAAACGCAAAAGATGTATTAATTTGGACGGATGTGGCGGGAATTTACACCACAGATCCCTCGTGTCGTCCCTGAAGCAAAACGTATTGATACCATGAGCTTTGCTGAAGCAGCTGAAATGGCAACTTTCGGCGCTAAAGTATTACACCCTGCAACATTACTTCCAGCTGTACGCAGTAATATTCCCGTTTATGTAGGTTCAAGTAAAGCGCCTGATGCTGGTGGTACTTGGGTAACACGCGATCCTCAACCACGTCCGACATTCCGTGCAATTGCAGTTCGTCGTGATCAAACTTTATTGACGCTTTCAAGCTTAAGCATGCTACATGCCCAAGGATTCCTTGCGAATGTATTCAATATCTTGGCTAAATATAAAATTTCGGTGGACACGATTACCACTTCTGAAGTGAGCATTGCATTAACTTTAGATAAAACAGGTTCTGCTTCATCTGGTGTTGAATTACTTTCACCAGAATTATTAGAAGAATTAAGTCAATATTGCACCGTGAAAGTCGATACAGGCTTATCACTTGTCGCATTAATTGGAAATGACTTACACCTCGCTTCTGGTGTAGCAAAACGTATTTTCGACACGCTCGAAGGTTATAACATTCGCATGATTAGCTATGGTGCAAGCACGAATAACATTTGTATGCTAGCGCATAGTGACAAAGCGGATGACGTAGTACGTTCATTACATAAATCGTTGTTTGAATAATAAATTTAGAGAAAAGTGCGGTTAAAAATAACCGCACTTTTTTACGTTTTAAATTTGAGATTAAGGCAAAAAAAGAGTAAAGTAATCGTTTGTCTGATTTATAAACTTACGCAAAACTTAAGGCGGAAATTATGGGAAAAAGTGTTGTTGTTCTTGGCGCTCAATGGGGCGATGAAGGGAAAGGCAAGATCGTTGATTTATTAACAGATCGAGTCAAATATGTGGTGCGTTACCAAGGTGGTCACAACGCAGGTCACACGTTAATTATTAATGGTGAAAAAACCTGTATTACGCTTAATTCCATCTGGTATTTTACGTGATAACGTGACCTGTTTAATCGGTAACGGCGTGGTGCTTTCTCCTGCTGCATTAATGCAAGAAATGGGCGAATTAGAAAGCCGTGGCGTAAAAGTACGTGAACGTTTATTAATTTCAGAAGCTTGTCCATTAATCCTACCTTATCACGTTGCAATGGATCACGCCCGTGAAGCCGCATTAGGTAAAAAAGCTATTGGTACAACCGGTCGTGGTATCGGCCCAGCTTATGAAGATAAAGTCGCTCGTCGTGGTTTACGCGTGGGTGATTTATTCAATCGTGAAGCCTTTGCTGAAAAATTAAAAAATCTCCTTGAATACTATAATTTCCAATTGGTGAACTACTACAAAGTAGAACCTGTTGATTATCAAAAAACATTAGACGATGTGTTCGCGGTAGCTGATATCATCACTGGTATGGTGGCAGATGTTACAACCATCTTAGATACCGCTCGCAAAAATGGCGACAACATTTTATTCGAAGGTGCCCAAGGTACCATGCTTGATATCGACCACGGCACCTATCCGTATGTAACCAGTTCTAACACCACTGCAGGTGGCGTAGCAACAGGTTCTGGTTTTCGGTCCTCGTAACCTTGATTATGTGTTAGGTATCATCAAAGCATACTGTACACGTGTTGGTGGCGGTCCATTCACCACAGAATTATTCGATGAAACTGGTGCTGAAATTGCACGTAAAGGTAATGAATTTGGTGCTGTAACTGGTCGTCCTCGTCGTTGTGGTTGGTTTGATGCCGTAGCCATTCGTCGTGCAATTCAACTTAACTCTATTTCTGGCTTCTGTATGACCAAATTAGACGTATTAGATGGTTTCGATGAAGTGAAAATCTGTACGGCTTACAAAATGCCAAATGGCGAAATCGTTGAATATGCACCATTAGCAGCGAAAGATTGGGAAGGCGTAGAGCCAATTTACGAAACCTTACCAGGCTGGAAAGAAAACACCTTCGGTGTCACTGATGTAAATAAATTACCGCAAACTTGCCGTGATTACATCAAACGTATCGAAGAAGTAACTGGCGTGCCAGTCGCTATCCTTTCAACGGGTCCAGATCGTGTTCAAACAATGATTTTACGCGATCCATTTGCGGCATAAAACAGCATAAAAATAAACCGCACTTTGGCACAACCAAGTGCGGTTATTTTTTAAGGAGTTTTTGATGACTGAACAAGATATTGCTGACTACCTAAAAAATCACCCTGATTTTTTTACTCATCGCCCAGAACTACTTCAACTGCTTAGCATTCCGCATAGCCATGAAGAAGGGACGATTTCCTTAGTCGAAGCACAGCTTGCTCAGCAACGAGAACAAATCAAAACGCTTACTCAACTCCTCGAAAAATTTCATCAGCTTGCTCATCAAGAAGCAGATATCTTCTTTGCTCTTTGCCTTTGCAGAAAAAAGCTGTTTCAAACAGAAGACTTTATCGCCATCAATGAAAAAGCTTGATGACTGGGCAAAAGGCTATGAGCTAGAAGGTGCCAAAATCTTACTTTTCACTGACAGCTGGCAAAAAAATAATTCTATTCCTGAACAACATTGGTTAGACCGAAAAGCCTTTGAACTCATTCGCCTAGAGCGTATGGGGTTACGCCAATTCTATTTAGGCGATCTCTCCAATAAAGAAAAAGCCCTCATATTCCTTCCAGAAGAGCTCCCTATCGGCTCTGTGGCGATTTGCCGCTTAGGCGGAACACCACAAAAACCAACCGCACTTTTACTCTTCAAATCTCGAGACACTGACCGTTTCCACAACGACCAAGACACCACATTTCTTCGACATTTAGTCGATATTGTGGAATTGCATTTGGGAAGATGGCTTTAAACGTTATTAAGTGATCTCTATCACAAATCTGAAAATTATTTAAATTTAGACTTTTATATTCAAATATTTAAGCGTATTTTGTAGATTAGATGTTTTGGTATAAATGTCGATCGTAGTTTGATCTCATTTACTGATTTTATCCCTATCTCAGTGAGGTTTCATTATGAATAAAAAAATGTCTTTAACATTGATTGCCATTGGACTAGGTATGTCACTTAGTAATATGGCTGCGGCACAAGAAAAATTAATTGTGTACACATCAATGAAAGAATCATTAATTGGTGCATTAAAAGCAAAATTTACTGAAAAACATCCAGATGTTGAAATGGATTATCAGTCTGCCGGCGCCGGAAAATTGATGGCTAAAATTGCAACGGAAAAAGAATCCGGGAAAATTATGGCCGATGTGATTTGGACAAGTGAAGTACCTGACTTCTTCCAAATGAAAAAAAACGGCATGCTTGAAGCTTATGTTTCTCCTGAAACTGCCAATATTGTTAACCCTATCCCTAACTTTGATGGTTCTTTTACCCCAATCCGCCTCGGTACACTAGCAATCGCCTACAATACTCGCTTCGTTAAAGATAACCCGCCTGCTGAATGGGCTGATATCTTAAAACCTGAATATAAAGGTGCGTTTGGTATTGCAAACCCTGCATTATCGGGTACGTCATATATGAGTGTATCTTTATTAAAAGATAAATTTGGTTGGGAATTCTTTGAAAAATTAAAAGCAAATAAAGCTAAAGTGGGTAAAGGTGCAGGACAAGTTATCGACGATACCGCATCTGGTGATTTATTAGCCTCTCTCGCTGTTGACTATATTACCAACGATAAAATCAAAAAAGGCGCGCAATTAAAATTGGTTTATCCAAAAGAAACGCTCGTCATCCCTAGCCCTGCAGCGATCTTAAAAGGTACTGAACACCTTGCTGCTTCACAAAAATTTATTGACTTCTTACTTTCTGAAGATGGGCAAAAAATCATTGCAAATGAAGGAACATTACCAGTTAGAAAAGGTATTGAACTTGATGCTAAATTTGGTATGCCATCTCTAGAAGATGCCGTATCAAGAGCAATTCCTATTGACTATGAAAAATTAATGTCAGAAAAAGAAGAAACAATTAAACATTTCACTCAAATTCTTCAAGGTCGTTAATCAGTAAGGAGTAGTGATTATGGCAACAATTACATTTGAAAATGTATCCAAAAAATTCGGTTCAAATGAAGTGTTAAAAAATCTGTCCTTAGTTGTACAAGATGGAGAATGTTTTACGCTTCTTGGCCCATCCGGCTGTGGGAAAACTGTCTTATTACGCCTGCTTGCAGGATTTGATGTACCAGATAGTGGCCGTATTTTAATTGATGATGTGGTTGTTGCCGATCCCGCTACAAACACGGATATTCCGCCAGATCAACGCGGTCTAGGTGTGGTCTTCCAAGATTATGCTGTTTGGCCGCATATGACTGTCTTTGACAATATCGCCTACCCTCTTAAATTAAAGAATATTGAAAAACAAGCTCTCCATAAACAAGTGATGGAAGTGGTCGAATTAGTTAATTTAACTGGTTTAGAAGAACGTTTACCTTCTCAATTATCAGGAGGGCAACAACAGCGTGTTGCTCTCGCAAGGGCATTAGTTGCTAAACCATCTTTAATGCTCTTAGACGAACCTCTCAATAATTTGGATGCCAATCTTCGAGAAGAAATGCGTTTTGAAATTAAAGAATTACAGAAAAAACTCGGTATTACTATTCTTTACGTAACACATGACCAAGAAATTGCCCTCGCAATATCAGATCGTTTGGCCATTATGAATGAACATGGCGATATCCAACAAGTTGGAACACCATGGGACATTTATGAGCGCTCAGAAAATGAGATGGTATTTAAATTTATGGGGACTCGCCAATTTCATTCCAGTCCGATACGAAAATAATCATCACTATATTGGAGAAGGTAATCAAATTTTAAACTGGAAAAACTTGCCACCTAACTCAGGGAAATTAGGATGTCGACCTTCCGATATCATACTAAGCAAAGACAATGAAGGTTTACTAGGAAAAATATCAAGAGCCAGCTTTCTTGGCGCGGTAATGGATTATATGGTAGAGATTGATGGTGTAACACTACGAACAGAAATCCCAACTAATAAAGCATTACGTAATAATTTAATGTTCAATGAAGGTGAAAATTGCTTTATCAGTTTTCATGATTTGCTTTGGTTTGATTCTGCTAAAGAAATCTAGAGGGGTTTATTATGGCTACAACTATTCAAAATAATCATCCATTCAATATTGCTAACGTTATTCTAGCCTTATCTATCGGTATCTTAGTTATCGTTGTTGCGGTTCCTGTTTTACTTATTTTCCTCAATTCTTTTTGGGTTGATGGGCAATTTAATATCACCGATGTGGTGAATATTCTTAAGCAAGAAGAAACCTATGAAGCATTACTCAATTCACTTTTCATCGCATCTGGCGTAACTGTGATGAGTACGATTATTGGTACATTTTTTGCTTGGTTAGTGACTCGAACAGATCTACCTTATAAAGGTTTTATGAAAGTGATGTTCCTTGTACCTTTTATGCTTCCTTCTTTCATTGGGGCATTAGCTTGGAAAATGTTACTTTCACCACGTTCTGGTTACATTAACCAATTCTTCATGGATTTAGGATTTGATGGACCTATTTTTAATATCTATAGCTATGCCGGTATTATGGCTGTAGAAACGATGTATCTTTTCCCATTCGTCTTTATCCAAGTCTGTGGTGCATTAGAGCGCATGGACCCTACATTAGAAGAATCAGCGAGAATCTCAGGCGCAAGCCTCTTTACCATTACACGTAAAATTACCATTCCACTCGTCATGCCAAGTATCCTTTCTGGTGCATTACTCATTATGCTCTATTCTATGGCTCACTTTGGTACTGTTGCCGTACTAGGGCGTAGAAAATGGTATTTTCAACATTCCAACCCTCATTTATGAACGTATTCACCAAAGTGCGGGTAGTTTTGAAGCCATTCGTACCGGTACTGTACTTGCAACTGTTTTAGTATTCACTGCGGCACTGATTATTTGGTTACAAAACAAAATCTTAAATAAAGGTCGATTCCAAATTATTGCAGGTAAAAGCTTTAGACCTATCGAAGTAAAACTTCGTGGTTTGAGAAAACCGTTGCTTGTTATTTGCTTACTCTACATCGCCTTTACAATCGTATTGCCTACAGTCACGATTTTCCTTGTTGGTGGATTAAAAACCTATGGATTACCAATTACATGGGAAAATCTCACATTAGATAACTATAAATTCATCTTATTTGAATGGCAGTTAACAAAAGATGCAATTCGCAATAGTGTGACTCTCGGTCTCGCTGCAGCACTGATTACCATGTTTGCAGGGGTAATGATTTCTTATGTTATCGTTAAAATGCGTGTTCGCGGAAAAGGCATTCTTGAGTTCTTAGGGATGTTGCCATTCTCCGTACCAGGCTCTGTAATTGCTCTTGGGGTGATCCTTGCCTGGAGTGGTAAATTTGGCATCAATCTCTACAACACAGTTTGGATTATTTTAATTGCTTACATTGCACGTTATATGGCTTTCTCACTCAAAGCCAACTCTGCAGCACTTGAGCAAGTACATGATTCATTAGTTGAAGCTTCTCGAGCATGTGGAGCAAGTATGTGGCAATCCTTAAAAGATATTGTTATCCCACTCGTAAGACCGGGGATGATTGCTGCTTTCTTCCTGATTTTCCTTCCAGCACTACGTGAATTGACCGTTTCTGTTATGTTATATGGTCCTTCTACACGAACCATCGGGGTAGCAATTTATACCCTAAATGAAGACGGTGAAACGGTTTATTCTGCGGCATTAGCGGGTATCGCCCTAATAATCATTGTGTTAGGTCAAACCGTTATTAAACGTTATGCTGAAAAGAAAACTCAAAAATAGAAGGTTAGGAGTAAAAGATGAGCTATATTCAATTAAATCATGTCATGAAAAAATTTGGTGATGTTATTGCCATTGAAGATCTTAACCTTTCTATCGAAAAAGGCGAATGTTTCTCTATGCTAGGACCATCGGGTTGTGGAAAAACAACAACCCTAAGAATGATCGCTGGCTTTGAAGACTTAGACGGAGGAGAAATTAAAGTCGGTGATAAATTACTGTCATCGAAGAAAAACAATTTCTATCTCCCACCTGAGAAACGCAATTTCGGTATGGTCTTTCAGGCCTTTGCGGTATGGCCACATATGACGGTATACGATAACGTTGCCTTTCCGTTAAAACTCAAAAATATTTCAGCCCAAGAAATTGAAAAACGAACAACTGATGCGTTAAGACACACTAATTTACTTAGTGTTGCCAAGAAAAGCCCTGACGATTTATCTGGTGGCGGAAAACAACGTGTGGCACTTGCTAGAGCATTAGCAATTAACCCAGACGTCATGTTACTAGACGAACCATTATCAAGCTTGAGATCCCCATCTTCGCGAAGAAATGCGTTTTGAAATTAAGGCATTACAGAAAAAATTTGGGTTCTCAATTATTTATGTGACTCATGACCAATCTGAAGCGATGGCACTTTCAGATCGTATTATGGTCATGAAGAAAGGGGCGGTACAACAAATTGATACCCCATTAAATATTTATAACAACCCAGCTAACAAGTTTGTCTTCAATTTTATCGGGTTATCAAATCAATTAAATGTAAACCTGTCATCACAAGGTATTCATATTGATAAAGTTGATGGTATTTTTAATCTTCCAGAAATGCCAAATAATGACTTACTTTCACAAGGGAAAGCCATATTAGCAAGCCGTCCATCTGACATTGAATTTGTTCAACAAGGTGGAATCCCTGGTGTCGTAAAACGTCGCTCTTATCTTGGTGAAGTGACGGATTATAATATCCAAGTTGGAGATCAAGATATTCGTGTTCAAATTGGACGACGAGATTCAGGCCCGAAAGAAGGGGAAACATGTCAGATAGCCTTTGAACATTTGCATTGGTACCCTGCTGAATAACATATCCCTAAGTGCGGTTAAATTTAACCGCACTTTTTAT